>Ga0207416_1000308_pt1 | contig 87436 bp, 86 predicted proteins | sample PaiPotPPM11metaG_FD_184107 | JGI IMG/M metagenome (GOLD analysis project Ga0207416, IMG submission 184107) | Iron sulfur acid spring bacterial and archeal communities from Banff, Canada, to study Microbial Dark Matter (Phase II) - Paint Pots PPM... ... | reverse complement strand
CCACCACGGCTCGGTTTTCGAGTTCAAGGGCAGCAGCCACCGGTTACGGACCCGGGACGGGAATCCAGCCAAGGCGGCCAAAACCTAGCCGCCAGGGGCGGTTCAAATTTCGCGAGCGTAAGGGTTCAATTTCTCGCGAGCGTTCCCAGGACAAGGAAGCGAGGACGTTCAGCAAACCAGGCCTTCACCAGCGGATGCTTATGCGTTGCATAGTTGTCCATGATGATGTGCACGTCGAGCTTCGCCGGCACACTGCTCTCGATGTGGTCCAAGAACTGCAAGAACTCCGTGTGCCGATGACGCGGCAAGCAGCGCTCGATCACCCGTCCGGTCAGCGTGTCAAGCGCCGCGAACAGTGTCGTTATTCCATTGCGGATGTAGTCGTGCGTTTGCGCGGCGGGCAAGCCTGGACGCAGGGGAAGAATGGGAGCAGTCCGCTCCAAGGCCTGGACGCTGCTTTTCTCGGCGACGCTCAGCACAATCGCGTTCGTCGGCGGGTTGATGTACAGTCCGACGACATCTCTGAGCTTCTCCGCAAAGTGCGGGTCGCGACTGAACTTGAACGTGCGGATCCGATGCGGCTTCAACCCGTGAGCAAGGAGAATCCGTTGCACGGTGCTCCGGCTAATGCCAAATTTCTTCGCGAGGGTCCGCGAACTCCAGTGCGTCGCGTTCTTGGGCGGCGAAGCCATGACCGTTTGCGTCAACTCCTCGATGGTCTTTGCCGTGACGAGTTTCGGCCGGCCAGGGCGCGGGGCGTCGGCCAGGACACTTTCCACGCCTCGTTCGAGGAATCGTGCGCGAATCTCCATGACGCCGTTCCGGGAGATGCCCACTCGCTTGGCGATCTCCGTGTGCGGCAGCCTCTTTGCCGCGTCGAGAATAACCTTCGCGCGCAGCACCGACCGCTGTGCGGCAGGAGGGCGTCTCGGCAACTCAACCAGAAACCGACGATCCTTCGGGCGAACAGCAAGGCGTATCGCGGGACGATTCGGTATGTCGTTCAGTATACTTCGAACGCCTTATAAACCGGGACTTTTTCACGGGGCCGTCTCCAACGTCCTGAGAACCGATTCTCGCTTAACTTGAGATAAGTAGCCGCGCACGCAATGCAGCGTTTTCCTCACGTAGGTGCTTGGTTTCGGCTGCGTCCGCGGCGACTAATGAGAAGCCGATCTCGCGGGCCATGCCTGCTAGTGCGTCGAATTCCTCGGGCGAGTAGGGTTCAGCACGCGCGGGTAGCGCCGCAAGCACAATGCCGGTCAGTACGCCGCGCACGACCATCGGAAACGCGACGTCCGCGTCCACCAATCCGGGAAATGCAGCCCGAAGCACGGGCTCGCGAGACGAGCGCAGGCGCACAACAACGACATCATCTTCGTGATACCGACGTCCACTATGGAGCACGGATTGAAACGTTGCGTTATCACTGCGCAACATAATGTCGCAATCGGAAACGCGCGCAAAGGTGCGCAGGGTCCACACCGTTGCGTCGAACAGCCGACGCGGCTCCGCGATGAGCTGGGCCTCGCGCGAAAACTGATGTAGCGCCTTGACGGATCGATGCCGGCTAGCGAATATAATCTCGTCGGCGAATCCGTCGACCCAACGATGGAGCCAACGCAAGCTGACCCCGATGATGACCGCGAGGGCCATCTCGAGTGTCACGCCCTCAACGTGCCCGATGGCGCCGGCCCAGCGCTCGACGGCCCATTCAACGGCGATGAATACCGGTAGGACGATCGATGTAATCATTGCAAAGACGACTGCGCGATTCACGACGAAGCCGATATCAAATAGCTGGTCGACGAGGATCGCATACGCCAGCCCCGTTGCCATTATGAGAAGCGACAGCGCGTCGAGAATCTCCATCCAGCTGGCATAGCCGCTCCCGTAGCTGCCCGTCGTGACGACGTTGTAGAAGTTGGCGAACTCTCCAATGATGATAGAACTGCCCACAACAGCAAGTCGCCGGCGGTCGGCGCCTTGCACCGTATTCAAGCCGGCGATCAAAACGAGTATCGCATAGAGCAGCAGCGCCGCGTCCAGGATTCCGCCGCTGTTGGGGCTATCGACGAATGCCCACAGCAAACCGTATCCTCCGAGCGCGGCGATGCCGACCACCTGGTACAGCGCATCGGCGCAGCAGAAAATCGCCCCTGTGATCACGAGGCGTCGAAGAAGCGGTGTCTGGACGCTGAGCGATCCCAGCAGGATGATCAGCGGAAGCATCGTGAGCGCCGTGAACGGACCCTGGACCGCCACGAATGCGGGGCGCCACCAGGCACCGATATGTGGATCTGACATTGTGGAGGCGAAGAAGCCCGTCAAAGCAAGAAACGTCGCCAGGGCGAAGCCCTGTACGGTTTTCCCGCGGAGCAGCAGCACCGTCATCCCGAGCAGGAGGGCGCATGCACGGAAAATGAGCATGAGTCGGCGCTCCACGGGAACGGGAGGATGCGACTGTGCGCGCAGTTCGACGACCCTGCCACCTTCAACATCCTGCACACGAAGGGACGTTGATTCTGGCTGTGACCAAAGCCGCGTTGCGAGGGTCGGCTGTACGGAGCGGATGAACTCTCCGACGTGTAGCTCTGAACCATTAGGTACCGAGGTGACGGAATATGTGTCGCGTACGCCCAGTACCGGCGTGATGGCGACGCTATACGTAGCAACCCGCGGAGCTGTCCAGATATCTGCCACCGCGGCGCTGATCAGGACGGCAATGGCCGCCACGACGATGAGCCGTACCGAAGAGAACTTCACGTGAGAACCTTCGCCGGGAGGAGCAGGCGCTCCGTCTGTCGCCCATCGGCTCTGCGGGTGTTCCCGTGTGCGGCCCCATGCCGGTCCGGGAGCAAAACGTCACTTGTCAGCCTATCAAAAACGATTCAATTTGACATGATGATGTCAACCTCCATTCAATGTGAAATGACGATTCACTGTGAGACAGCGCGTCGCTGGTTGTGGGGGCGATCATCGTTACGAGGCCGTGCTCTGAATCTCAACGCCGTTTGCGACGAACGATGGGACGTCGAGTTGGAACAGAGTGACACTGCTGCTTCCGGGACGAACGTCACGGATCGAAAGCCAGGACCGGCCCTGTTCGTGAACCGGGCAATCGTGGAGCGGTACGGGTGTCGACGTGACGCCGCCCCGGTAATCTGGGCCCCCGCTCCCGGCTGTAACGCCGCGCGAGTCGTTTCGCGGCGCGACCAGCCTGCTGGCAAATCGCTACATCTGCGCGTGGAGGCGGAGCCCGTAGATCGAAACCGGGCCCCGAGCCGCGTTGTACCCGGGATTCACGAGACGCTGATAGTCGCCCGAGATCGCGACACCTTTGCCGACGCCAAGCTTGTAATACGTCTCGAAGATGCGCTCCGGGGCGTATGACAGATTGCCGTCCCCGATCGTAATGCCGAGCCCGCCGGCCGCAAAGTACCGTTGCCCTGGAACCGAAAGCGCATTGACCACGCCGGCGATCCCGATGGAGTCCTTCGGCCTCTTCCAGAGGGCGCCGTCGAGTGAGAAACCGGCGGATACGGAGCGGTCGATTTCCGTATAATCGAAGGCTTCGTACGTACCGTTCATGCCGCTGATACGGCTGAAGAAGCCGACGTGCGGCGCGATCTCCTGTTGGATGTTGATCCCCCCGCCGAACTTCCAATGTTTGTTGGTACGGAACTGCGCGAGATCCGGCGGATTGCCCGTACCCGCGGCAGCCGCCGTCGCGTCCGAAAGGGGCGCCATAAAGCCGTTGTCACCGTACACGAGCGCCTTCAGGCTTCCGGGCCGTCCGCCGAAAAGCGACGTGCGCTGCTCGAATTCGAAGACCCCGGAAAACTGGCGCAGGAAGGACGTCGAGATCGCCGATTGGTTCGGCACCGCGGAAAGCTGAAAGATCCCGGCGCGCACCGTCGAGCGCGAGCGGGTCAACTCCGCGCCGCAGCCGCGCGTGAAGCCCCATGCGTCTGCGGCATAGTCCCACGCTCCCATGTCGATGAGCGACCAATTGAGAAAGTCGTTTTTGGGGTCGTGAGCGTACGCGTTGCCATCGAAGACATCCGTTGCCGAGAACTTGCCGAACGTCAGGATCAAGTGATCGGCGTCGATCGGCTCCCCCAACTGGTTGATGTCCGCGTCGAGGTGTTGCTTTTCACCGCCGAGGTTGAAGGTCTGGCGGATGAAGTACCGGTGAAGGCGCCCGTACGGTTTGTGCTGCCCGAGCTTGAACGCCTCTCCGTTCACATAGCCGGCGGAGCCGAACGAGCCGTTATAGGTATCGTTCGGGCCGGGTGAGCCAATACCGAAGCCCTGATCGATCTCTTGGTTGACGTAGAACTCGCTGCCTTTCCAAAGGCGGCCTCCGAGGTATACCGTGAAATCGAACGTCTTTGCGGTATCGGGGGCGGAGCTGAGGCTCTGCGGGCCGGAATATGCTGCCGGAAACGCGCCGTGGTATAGCTGCACGTTCGTGGTTTGCACGTGGACGCTCCAGCGTTCGGGGTGCCCAAGCTCTGGCAACGTTGACGCGTCCGCCCGCGGCTGCGCGGTCACCATCGGCATCGGCATCGGCGCCGGCGTCGGGCTGGGCATCTCTGCTGTGGTCGAACGCGCGAGCGCGGCGATTCCGCACGCAGCGAAGAGTGTCGGAACCAAGGCGATTCCGAAGGAGATCCGGGTTTTCACCGGTTGCATCAGGAGAACTCCATGACGGTTGAAGGTGGACGTAAAGGATAGAGGATCGGCCTGTGCGCAGCGCCGGAAGGTCGCCCGATCATACTAGACTAGTGCCCTGGATGCATTGCGATCTGCGCGACGCGGACGATGACCAGAATAACCGCCAAGATGAGGTATGCCCGCAGCACGATGAGCCAGAAGCGATTGAGGGCGGTCAATCTGCCGCTGGGAAGTTCGGACAACGGAGGCATGCGCCATGTGGACCGTTGAGACACGTCATATGTAACGTCGTCCCTGCCTTCCGGTTTTGCGACGGCCATCCAAATGCCGATGCCGATCGCCATGGCGGTACCAGCCAGGAGAATCATGACGATCTGCTGTTCCGTGATGGTCGGAAACAGGACCGACGCGGTGAGGATGATCGAGAGCATGACCATGATGGCGATGACGACGCCCGTAAAGAGATTGACGCGGGTCGTGTTTGCCCAGGGACCGAGCACGGCCTTATCGTTGGAAAGCAACAATAAGAAAACCGTCGCGCTCGGAAGTAAGACCCCAGCGAGGCTTTGCACCGCATTCGTGAGCAGACCGAGCGGAACGCCCGGAATGATGACGAGCGCAGCTGCCACGACGATCAGGCCGAGGTAGACCGCATAGAAGCCCGGAGCGTCGGTGACTTTTCGATGCAACGAGTGGCGCAGGGACAGTACATCGCCGACCGCATAGGCCGTCGCTAGCGAAATCGCGGCGGCGCCGATGATCGCCGCGTCGCAAAGCGCGATTGCGAAAAACACACCGGCCGCGTGACCTACGTATTTATCAAGACCTGCCGCGACCGTACCAGCGTCTTGGAAGTTACCGAATTCCGGGTGTCCTCCAAACGTCGCGGCCGGAAATGCCATGAGTGCGAGGCCGCCACCGATGACGATGACGACGCCGATGGCCAGATGCCACCGGGCGTAATTCAGGAATCGCGGTGTTATGCGCTTATCGATGACGTAACTCTGCTGAAAGAAGAGCTGCCATGGAGCCACCGTCGTGCCCACGATGCCGATGATCAGCAACAGGACGGTGCTCAGCGCTGCGCCTTTCGGCAATGCCGGCACGACCATGTCGTGCAACGACTGTCCCAAGGGCGGATGCACCATGAGGAAGACCGGAATGATGAGCAAGCTGCCGATGCACAGTGTGATCGCAAAGCGGTCGAAACGCCGAAAGCTGCCGGTCGCCGCACCTACCATCACGAGCACGGCGGCAATGGCGACGCCGAGCAGGGGCGGAACGCCAAGGTAGCCGGCCGCCAAGCTGACGCCGATAAACTCGGTCACGATCGTCAGCGCGTTCAGGACGAAGAGATCGATGACGCTAAAGGCGCCCCAGAAGTTACCGAAACGCTCGACGATCAAGCGCGCGTGACCAACTCCCGAGACCACGCCGAGTCGCAACACCATTTCTTGGTTGACGTATAAGACGGGAACGAGCAGCAGTAAGGTCCACAGCAGGGGGTCGTGCCGTAATTCTGGCCGGCTTGGGTGTATGTTCCGTATGCGCCGGCGTCATTGTCGCCGACCATGACGATCAGACCGGGACCCATGATCGCAAGAAGCGTTACGAGGCGAGCCCATGGAGTTTTGCGCGCGGCCGTGTCACCTCTGCGAATCGTGCCGAGCGCGCCCTTGATGTCCCCGACGTGCATGTCGTCGAGAACGGCTCCCTTCCCATTGTGGGCATGATGAATTGCGTCGTCGGCGGTGGCCGCCATTACCGAACTCCTTGTAAGGTTCCAACATCGCTCCGAGGCACGCTTATTGAGCCCGGCACGATGCAGGCTCAATACGCGTATCTTCGAGGGAGCGATGTCGCGGTTAGAGAGAAATGTTCGGACGCCGTGCGGGACGTCGCTTAACCATTTGTTCCGTGCGCCGTTGATCGCGTTTGGCGCATCATCGCGCGTGCAAGATCCAGTGCGCCGAGGTCCGGCCTTCGAGGTCTTCGGCGAAGGCACGCCGTGCTTCGACATGCGTGCTGTGCGCCTCGAAAAGAGTTGCCATGATGAATCTCCTTGTCAGGTGGTGCGTCGCAAAGCAACGCGGAAACGAACGCCTGTTGCAGGCGGAGGTTGATCGAAAGACCTACTGCCGTCGTCCATTGCGGAACATCACCCCCTCTCGGGAGCACCATCCGGTGTACCGTACAAAAATCCGTTCGAACTCTCGATCCGGGCGGTTGAAGAAGTGCGTCGCGAAAGACTCGCGTCGATCCGCCTCTACGTCCGGGGTTTGGCACCATACGCCGTAGAGCCGAAGCTCAGCCGCATTAGGTCCCGCCTTGATTCGACGGGGCCTGGTAACCCATTGGGGGTCTCTCGACCTTTCCGGGCAGCGGCATATTTGTCGTATGGACGCCTCGCCTAACGAGGTTCCTTGTAGCTATAGGCGCTTACGGCCATTCGTCGAGCCTAATGATTGCAGCCGTCCGAAGCGCAGCGTTGGTATTCTTCCTTGTCTTGCGGAGAGTGGAGCGCGCGCGAAAAACACACTAGCCGATGAGGTTCGTGGTAAAACAAAGCCGCTATCGCGCGGTTAGCGCGTACGTTTCAGGGCGTCGGCTCGCAATGTGCGGGCCGCGCGATCGGCGAAACGGCGGAGGTTCTCGATTGTTCGAGCGCGAGCGGCGTTAGCCGTGGCGCTCGGGCGCGACAAAGTGAGGTTCAGCATTGCGCTGTTTCCTTTTTGGGAACACGCCGTCTCGGACGGCGCGCGTGCGTGATAATCGCCCGACACCGGGCGGGGGTTGGTCGTGGCTACTAGGGCCGCCGTCCATCGCTGAACCTCACCTCCTCTCTCTCCGCAACACAAAAAAGCCGTCGGATCACTCGCGATCTCGACGGCTGAACAAGCGACGCGGGTGGACCCGCGGTACTCCTCAACGTCGAGGGTTCGGCACCACACGCCGTAGAGACCCGGAGGTCTCAGCCGCATTAGATCCCGCCTTGATTCGACGGGGCCTGGTAACCCATTGGGGTCTCTCGACCTTTCCGGGCAGCGGCATGTTTGTCGTGTGGACGCCTCGCCTAACGAGGAACCTCGCTTATGATGAAGGCAGAAAATCAATTAGTCAACCCTCAACGTGATGTGCGGCGCGTGGCTTCCGGGCGCGGCCTGAACTCAGTCGGCGATGACCTTGATGTGCCCATAGGAGCGAAAACCGCGCGCTACCGACCGCCCTCGCGTATGCTGGATGCTCATTGAAACGCCGAACCCGCCACGTGCTCGGCTGCGGGCGCCTGCGGAGACGCGATCGCAACGCTCTCGGTATGGGTCAGCGAAACGCGCCGATGGGACGCGGAAGCGCGGTGAGGCCTGGGACCCATGAACGGCCGCTCGAACATCAAGGAAAACGCATATGCGACGAACAGCAGTGCGGGGAGCACCAACGCGTACATCGTCGCGAGGACGGCCGCGTCCGGCAACGCGGTTCGGCTGACGGCCGAACCGGCTGCGCGCAGCATCGGCTCGTGCGTGAGATACAGGCTGTACGAAAAGCCACCGAGCGCCATGCATGGCTTCGATTCCAAAACTCGCATCGGGATTGACGGCACGCCGAGCCGTTTTTGGCGAGCGAGCATCAGGAAGCCGGAGGCCACGGCAAGGCCGAGCGCGACATCGGGAAGGTACTGGCGAGCCGGCGGCTCGTTCGTGCGGGGGAGTTCAAGGGCGAGGTACACAGCGGCACAGATCACCGTCAGCGCCGTCCACGGCATGCGATCGCGTAGCCAGGCGTAGCGGGTGCTTGGCTCGTGCGCCAGCGCGGCAGCGCCTGAGCCCAGCGCGAACAGGCCGAGATACCACAAGCACGCATCGTCGAGTGCATCGTGCGGCCCGCGCGGGTGCAGTGCGTTCAGTACCGTCGGCACGAAGCCGATGGCAAAACCGACGGCGATCATCGCGAGTAGCCCGAAGCGCGCGCGTAACGGCAAGAGGAGCACGACAAATGCGAGATATATCTGGCATTCGACCGAGATCGACCAGAGCGGTCCGTTGAATGCGTAGATGAACCGCTCGGAGAGATCCTGCAGCAATACCGCGTGCGCGGCGAGCTGCCCGGCCACCTCAGCCGGCGACGTCGATTGACCCGCGAAGTCCCGATTGAGTACAAAGAATGGTAGCGACAACGCCAGAGCGGCGTAGTACGCGGGCAGCAAGCGCCGGGACCGGCGCCGGAAAAATCCCATCGCACCGCCGGCGAGCGAGCCTCGGGTGACGACCGGCAATGTCAGCACGTAACCCGATATGACGATGAAGATGCCGACCGACGCATGGCCGAAAAGCAACCATGACCCGTGGAACGGCAGCAACTTCGCGAACGCGACGCCGCTTTTGTTGCGCTCGGTGTGATCGATGACGTGGTAAAGGACGACGTAGAATGCCGCGCACCCGCGCAAGCCTTCGAGGTAGCGAACGTAGGTCGGCCGTTCGTTCGCGGCGCGCCCTACAGCCGCGCAGTCAACCTGAACCATGTGCCGCGCTCGTTCGGCGGAATCGTAGCCTGTGGTGGACTCATGCGGTCGAATCGCAGCACCGTCTCGTGGGTGAAGTGCTCGCGACGGGTCAGCCGATAGCCGCGCGGCAATGTCGCGACGAGCGCACGAATGCCGCGCTCAGTCCGCTCGTCGTCGTTCCAGCCGGCCAGGAACCAAATACGCCGTGATCGCGCGGAGGCCGCCGGAAGGCCCGAAGGCTTCTCCCAGAAGGTCGCGTCACCGGTGTTTTGCACGAGCGGAAACGGAATGCGCCGCGGGTAGATGCGGGTCGGTCCGCCGGAGTGAAACTGACCGCGATAATACTCGTACGGGATCGTGCCGCGGTCGGGGTACACGACGAGCGCGTCGCCCGCCGCCGCTTCACGCAAAACTACTTCTGAGCCGGTCCGCCAGTCTTGCAACACCGAAGTTTTCGACACGAATATCGTCGCGATTCCAAGCGCCGCAAGGGCGGTGGTCGCGCCGATAGCGGCCGGCGGCGGATAGCGCGCGAGGAGGATCCCCAGGGCGATGGGATATGCGGGCCACGCTTCGACGAGATAGCGTTCCGTGTACATCGGCTTCCCGAAGGAGGCGGCAAAGATAATGAGTGGGGGACCGAGCAGCCACAGTGCCAACAGTGCGATTCTCTCCCGAGTGGAACGGCAGTGGTTCCGCGCTCGAACGACGACCGGGATCGCGAGCACGAGCCCGAGCACTGCTATTGACCGCGACCCCGCGAACCAATACCACGTATCGATCAAGAGGTGGAGGTTCGGCCGCTTGATGTATGCGTTCACTGCCGGGTATCCGTGGAGTACCCACAGCAATGGAAGGAGCGCAATCGCTATCCCGGTGACCACGTAAAGCAGCGAGCGATTCCAGAGGGTGCGCTTGTATGAGGCGGCCCAACAAGCGTGTGCCATCACGACGGTGAACAGGAACAGGTGCACGTAGCAGCCGATGGTGCTGATGACGGCGTAGCGAACCCACCGCGCCGTGCTCGGCCGCTCTTCGATCGTGACAAATGCCCACGTCGAGACCGTTGAGAGGAACGCTAGCAGCGCGTAAGGCCGCGCTTGCTGGCCCAGCTCGAACAGCGGAGCACTAGCCGCTGCAAGCAGGGCGGCGATAATGGCGGCACGTCGACCGGCAAGCCGCTGCGTGAGGAGCCCGATCGCGGCAATCGCAGCCACGGCGGAGATCACCGAAGGCGACCGCAACACGGTTTCGCTGTCGCCGAACCGAAGCCACAGGTGCATTATCGCATAATACAGTCCGAAAAACGCGTCACTTAGTTGAAGCGCGTGAAGCAGTTCGGGGAATTGCAAGCGAGCGTATGCGACCGTCGCGGCTTCGTCAAAGACGATACTGCGCCGACCGAGCTGAAAGGATGTCAGCGCGCCCGCGACGAGGCATGCGCCGCCCAAACCGAGCGCGAACGCGATGTCGTGTCGATCAATATTGGCGCGGCGACCGGCGAACGACAGGACGATGTGGACCTCCTCATGGTTGGCGCGCGAGTCCCTACGATAGGTTGGCGGTTGGGCTCGCAAAAAGGAGCGTGCCGACCTCTTCGCTGGGACCGGCGTCCTACGGGTCCGGGCGACAAAGGTCCCCGCGCCGGTCTGCCAATGTGCCTTGAGCTAGGACGGGACTGCCGCGCGAAGGCCCCGGTGATGCCGCCCCGTTCGGGATGCGCTGCTTTTGGCGCTCGCCAGCGTGATGACGAGTCGTCGCAAAGCGACGACATTCGGACAGTACAACCTCATCTTCGGCGTCGCGTGGTTCGCCGGCCGCGTCCGTCGGTGCGCAGATTCTCGTGATCCCGTTCTTTGTCATCGGAGGAGATGCGACCCGAGCAAAGTGACCCCGGCGTACAAACCCGGTTGCATTCCGGGAGTGCTGGGAAATCACCAGAGGTGCGTAGCTCCACCGCGGCGCTCATTCCGATTTACGGGGTCACGTTGATCGACGTCCTCGGGACGATGATCATGGTGCCGCTGCTTCCGTACCTGGCGCAGCACTACGGCGCGAACGGACTCACGGTCGGGACGATCCTCACCACATCGGCGGTCGCCGGGACGCTGGCGGCCCCGTTCTGGGGAAGCGTCAGCGACCGGCTCGGCCGCAAGCGGATCGTGCTGATCGCCCAGAGCGTCTCGCTCGTGGGCTACGTCTTGCTCGCGCTGTCGCACTCGCTCGCGCTCGTCTTCGTCGCGCGAGCGATCGCGGGGTTCGGCGCCGGCGGGATCGGCGTCACCCAGTCGTACATCGCCGATGTCACCGCCGACGAAGATCGCGATCGTGCGTACGCGCTCTTCGGCGCCGTCTTCGGCCTGGGCATCGTGCTCGGGCCGGTAGTCGGTGGGTCACTGATACGCTTCGGCTTTGCGATTCCGTTCGCGTGTGCGGCAACGATCCAGGCGGTGACGATCGTCCTGACGCTGCGCTTTCTCCCTGCGACGACGCCGGTGGCCGGCGCGAAGGCGAGCTTGCGCGCGGCGGCGGCGCTCGTCGTGCGCTCGTCGGCGGTGCGCAGCCTCGTCGTGCGGCATCTGCTGTTCATCTTCGCCGTGACGTACTTCTTCACGGTCTTCTCGCTGTTTCTGAAACGACAGCTCGGCGTCGGACCGGAGGTGTCGAGCTGGCTGCTCGCCGGTGCCGGCGCGGTCGGCGGAATCACGCTGGTCGTGGTGGTCGGGCCGCTCGCCAAACGGTTCGGTGACGCGGCGATCGCGCAGGCCGGGCTCGCGCTCCTGGTCGTCGCATACACCGCGCTCGCATACGCGCACGAGCTCTGGATTTTCGGCGCTGCGCTCGGCGTCTGGGCGATCGGCGCGGCGAGCGTCGAGCCGACGCTGACCGCGATGCTTTCGAAACGCGCGCCGCCGGAGGAGCGCGGCGCGATCATGGGCTTCAACGACGCGGCGAGCAACCTCGCGCTGATCGTCGCGCCGGTACTCGGCGGCGAAGCGATCGACCTGAGCCCGCAGCTGGTCGGCGTGATTCCCGCGGCTGCGGCCTTCCTCGCCCTCGCGATCGGAATCGCGCTGCGTCGCGATTCGCCGGCCGGCGGGCGGGGCGACGTCGAGAACGTCCCTCTTCTGCGCGACTCTAGAAAGCGGTCTGCGCGAAAGAAGACCGACCAGCGCTAGGCCGCCATTTTCCCCGGGCGCGACCTCGGCTTACGCGGGAGTATGCAGCCGGTCAAGTGGTAACCGACGCGAGCGTAAGCCATTGAATGGAGGACAAGACGACGGACGCCCGTCGTCCAGTTAGGGGTTTGGTCGTCCGGGTAGCAATCCTTACCGTCCTGTTGCGGACCGGAGGCGCCATGACTTCGCAGACCGAGGCCGGATCGTTCGACGCCGGCGTGCGCGAGGCGCACGAGTGGATCGCGGACGTCATGCGCGAGACCGGCTTGGACGAGCGTGGCACATTGACCGCGCTGCGCGCAGTGTTGCGAGCGCTTCGCGACGAGACGACCGCGCGCCAGAACAGTCATTTCGCCGCGGAGATGCCGACCTTCATCCGCGGGCTCTACTTCGAGTCCTGGGACCCGGGCCGGCCGCGCGTCGACCACGACACACAGGGATTCCTCCGCCGGGTTCGCGCGTACGTCGGAAACGACGATTCGGCGTTCGACACCGCGCAAGCGACGTGCGGCGTGTTTCGCGTGTTGGAACGCCGCATGCCGGGACCGACGGCGCAGATCGCGCGCATGTTGCCGAAGGAGCTGTGCGAGCTGTGGACGCCGTCCTTCGCGGAGAAGAGCGCCGAGCGGCAGCAGCGGCTCGCCGTCGAGGAGCGCGTGGCGACGCAGGGCACGCTGCACGCCGAAGCGGGGCACGAACGCGACGCGCCGATGGCGCCGCACCAAAACCGTTCGCCGGGCGAGCAACATCGCGGCGGACCGCTACCGAACACGATGTAGAATGAAGGCATTTGCATTCGCCGCCATGTGTGCGGCAACCGTGTCCGTGATCGGTGCGGGTGCCGCTAGCGCTCAGATGAGCTCCATGCATATGCATGAGCAACAGACTCGATATTATGGTACGCCTGACCTCGAGCTGACCGCGGCGCTCGTCCAGGCGGGCGGCGGCGGGGAACATTTCGATGCGGGACAGCTCGTCGGCGTGCTGGCGGGAAGCAACAAGGATGCGGAAGTAAAACACCTCACGCAAATGTATGGCGCCGATGGCGTCACGAAATTCCTCGGCACGTTCACGTTCGCAATAAATGATGCTCTCAAAATCGCGACGAGCAAAGGCGTCGCGATTCCGACGCCGGCGCCCGAGATCGCGACTGACGGGCGCGCGCTCTCCGAGGCACTGTTCAAAGCCGGCTCGATGCCGAGCGGCCGCTTCGACATCGGCTACATGCTGGAACACTTGATCTCGCGGCCGATCCACGTCGAGCTCATGCACGATATCAATGCCGAGGCAACCTATGGTCCCGCGGTCAACGCCCAGTTTCACACGATCTTGACAACGGCGATCTACGACCTCAAGTCCGCATACGGACTCTAAGTGTGCGCGCCGGGCTGCAGCTTGCCGTGGCCGGAGTTGTTTCCGTCGCGGTCCCCTTTACGCACGCAACGAGCCCTCCGGCGGCGGCTCGGACGAAGGTCGTTGCCATCAACGACGCGAGCAGGGGAGTCGGCCTCTACCGTTTCAACTTCGTCGGCCGCTGGGAGCGTGTCCGCGGTCGACACGACGGCCGCTGGGGTGGAACGAGCACGCGAAGTCCCTATTTCGGCGACAGCGTCTCCGCCGCGATCAAAGGGTACCGGTTTCGCCTCTACGGCGTGAGCGGGCCCAACGGCGGCCATGGAATACTCGGGCTCGACAAACACGCCAAGTTCGCCATGCTCGAATTCTATTCCGCACGGAAACACACGCACGTGTTGCTTTATACCAGTCCGATTCTCGCGCAAGGACTGCACGCCATCGCGATCAGCGTCAACGGAACGCACGATCGTCGCTCGCGGGGGACATACGTCAACATCGATTCTCTTGAAGTCGACTCACGTTGACTTCTTCTGGAGGGCACACATCGATGAGAATGTCGAACAATAGGTCCGTGCACGTGGTCCGGCTGATTGGTCTTCTCGCACTTGGTGCGGTTGTTTGCTTGCAGTCGGCGTCGGTGGCGGCGTCCTCTCCCGCTCCCGGAGCACCGAACCGCTCAGGGGCGGCGCATGGCGGAACGATGACCGTCACCATTCCGGCGGGATACCGCGCGAACAGCTATCGCGGCGATCCGGATCTGGGTCTGACATCCGCACTCGTCGCCGCAGGCGGCGGCGCCGGACACTTCGATGCGGCAAAGCTGTTCCGCGTCCTTGCCGGACCGAAGGCCAATCCGGAGAAGGCGCGGCTGGATCGCATGTACGGCAAGGCCAAGGTCGACGCGTTCCTCCAGACGTTCAGCTTCGCGATGATCGACCTGGCCCAGCTGTTCCGAGACAATCACATCGGCTTGCCGGCGAAACCCCGCATCGCTCCCTCCGACGGTCGCGCGATCTCCCTCGCCGTCTACCGCGACGGCATCATGCCGAACGGAAAGTACGACTGCGGCTACATGATGGAACACCTGATGACGCATCCGATCCACGTCGTCCTCATGCACGAGATCGACAACGAGCGCGGACATGGACCGAAGCACAATGCCAACTTTCACATCATGCTGACGCGGGTCGTGCTCGACCTGAAGAAGACCTACGGCGCCTAGTTCCAGCTCCGATTAGAAGTCCGTGTCCGCCGGCTGCGAGTCCTGGGGCAGATCGAGCGTGGTTGAAATCGTTCGTCCGCTCGTCACGGGTTCGAATCGGTCCGGCTGCTTGGTGAAGTTGAAGCAGTCGTAGAGCGCGTCGCTGCGCACGTCGGTTGTGTCGAGCGACGGCAGGTTGAAGGCGTCCTCCGCGAAGCGCAGGATGCTGCCGAAGTCGTGTTGGACGTGCGAGACGTAGGCGCGGCGCGCGTACGGCGAGATCACGATCAACGGGACGCGGAAGCCTAGGCCCATGCGATCGAGGATCGGCGGCGCGACGTGGTCGTACCAGCCTCCCCAATCATCCCACACCACGAAGATGGCGGTCGAATCCCAGTCGGGTCCCTCGCCGACCGCGTTGACGATCGAGCGGACCCACTCCGGACCGTACTGGCCTCGGACGCCGACATCGCTTGCGTTTCCGCGGCGTGGGAACGGGTGATCGGAGTTTCGCGCGGTCGGGACAACCCACGTGACAGCGGGAAGATTGCCGGCGCGCGCGTCTCGGATGATTCGCGTTTCGGGGGAGACGACGTTGGACCAATCCGGGCCGTACCGGATGTGCCGGATGGCATCGAACGCCGACCAGATGAAGCCGAGCTGGTTGATCGACGGGGCGTAGTACCGCCAGCTCACGCCGCGTTCGTCCATGACGTCGGCCAGCGTGCGGAAGTTGAAGCACGGGAACGGGCCGGGGACTTCGTCGCCGTCGCGATCGATCACCGAGACCGTTGCGTCGGGAGGCGAGTCGCAGCCCCAGGCGTACCGCGAGGTCTGGATCTTGTTCGGGTTGTTCGCCGCGAAGGCGGACTCGCCGGCAATGAGGTAGAGGTGTGCGGGGAAGCTGGGGCCCGTGTTCGACTGGAACATGCGGTCGGCGAACGTCCAGCGTTGCGCCATCTCCCAGTACGGGCGGATTTCGCGTTCGGGAACGTAGGCGTACGGGAAGCTCGGTGCCTGGTGGGGCTGCGTGTCGGCGCGGGTCCAGCCGTCCATCTTGCCGTTGTCATACTCGGCGGTGAACGCCTTGTGCTGATGATCGACGTCGGCGGGGAAGTCGAGATCGACCGGATGCATCGGGACCGGTCCGTCCGGCGTCATCCCTTGCTGGACGGTGTCGGCTCCCGGCAAACCCATGAAGAAATTGTCAACGCTGCGGTTTTCTTGGACGACGATCACGACGTGGCTGATGTGGGCGCGGATCTCGGCGGCGTGCAACATGCGGATCGCCTGCTCGGGGTTCGCTTCCTGCTCCTGCGCCGACGCCTGCGGGCGCGGATTCAGCGCGGCGGCGCACGCAAGAGCGAGCGCGAGGAAAGGACGGATCCGCATGCCCTCAGTCGCTATCCGGCGGAGCGTCCGCGACCGGCTGGTCGAAGAAGAACGACGCACTCTGCGGCGCCGTGATCTTCGTGAACGCGCGCGGCTCCTGCGTGAAGTCGAAGCAGTCGGCGAGATCGTCGGACCGCGCGTCGGCGTCGTTCAGGGACGGCACGCCGTACGCTTCTTCCGTGAACTTCAGAATGCTTCCGAACTCGTGCTGCGCGTGCGAGACGTAGCCGCGCTTGGCATACGGCGAGACGACGACGAGCGGGACGCGGATTCCCAGGCCCATGCGGTCGAGCTGCGGCGGCGCGACGTGGTCGTACCAGCCGCCCCAGTCGTCCCACAGCACGAAGATCGCGGTGTCGTTCCAATACTCCCGCCGACGGCGTTCACGATCGATGAGACCCACGACGGCCCGGTGTTGCCGGAGAGGTTCTTGTAGTTGAAGGCCGCTACGACGGCCCAGGCATGATCCGAGTTTTGCGCGGACGGCGCGACCCATGTCACCGACGGAAGCTGATTCGCGGCGACGTCTTGCAGCGCGCGGGTCTCCGGCGTTATCACGTCGGGCTTCCAGTCGGCGCCGTAGCGAATGTGGCGGATCGCGTCGTAGGCCGACCAGATCGCACCGAGGTTGCCGAACGAAGGAGCGTAGTCCCCAATACGGCTGGACCTGGTTGCGGGGGATGTACGAGTACGCAAGGGTCGATTGGGGCTCGTGGCCGCCGAGTTCTTCATCGGGGTGCTCGAGGTCGAAGCCGTCCATCTTGCCGCGATCGTACTGCAATAAGAAATCGCTGTGCGCGTGATTGAGATCGTGCGGATAGAGCAGGCTCGTCGCCTTCAACGGTATCGTGCGGCCGTCGTGGCCTTTCCCGCTGTCGACCGTATCGGCGCCGGGAAAGGCGTGGAAGACGTTGTCGAAGCTGCGGTTTTCCTGGACGATCACCACGACGTGCTTGATCTTGTCGCCGATGACGGCGGCATTGGAGCGCGGCGATGCGGCGGCGAGCAGCGGCAACGCCGCCGCCGCAAGCACGGCAAGGGGCATGCTCTGCAGGTACCCCGAGCGTGCGGCAAGGAAAGCCGGCGAGCGCTCTCCCGTCCGCAGATGACGATGTAAAGAGTGCGTATGCGCCTTGCCATGGCCATCATGTGGGCGAGCATGCTCGCCGACGAGGCTGGTATGTGCCGAATCGTAACCGCCGCGCTGGCCGCGCTCATTTCAGCGAGCGCTCTCGTCCCCACGCCGGCGCGCGCCGCCGACAAGACCGTCATCGTCGCCCTCGTTGCCTCTGCCGCCGGCAAGGCCATGGCCGAGATCATTCCGCTCTACGAGAAGTCGCACCCCGACGTGACGATCGAGCCGCAGTTCGCCGGTGCGCAGGTGCTGCGCGCGCAGGTCGAGTCCGGCGCCGGTGACGTGATCGTCGTCGGCACCTCGACGATCAACGCCCTCCACGGCGCGGTCGAAGATGCCGCGCCGCTGTTCAAGTACCATGAGGTCGTCGAGGTTCCGAAGGGTTCGAGTATGGTGCGCAGCCTCAAGGATCTCGCGAAGAAGAACGTGCGCATCGTTCTCGGCACGGCGGACTCGCCGCACGGCGTCTACTCGCGCGCGGTGATCGAGAAGGCGGGCAAGTCGTACGGCGCTAGCTTCGCGCCGTCGGTCCTCGCCAACGTCGTGACGACGAAGGCGGCTTCGCAAGGCGTCCCGCAAGCGGTTCTCGCGGGTTCGGTCGACGCCGGCATCGGGTTCTCGTCGGATGACTACCCGGGCCTCACGTTGATTCCCGTCCCGGCCGAATTCGACGTCGTCACGACGACCCATGGTGCGGCCGTCAAGAGCTCGTCGCATCTGAGCGCGGCGAAAGACTTCGTGTCGTTTCTCGCCGGAAGCGAAGCGCAAGCGATCTTCCGCAAGCACCACTTCGACTGACGACGGGCCTACCCGAGTTCGATATGGCCGCGGATTTCGTGCCTGAGGCGGAGCGTGCCGATCTCGAGGGTCATCGTCGCTTCGAGCGTCTCGGTGCCCTCGAGGCGCCCGGCGGCTAGCGCATCGCGTACGGCCTTTTCGATCTCGCGCTGCGACGTCACGCCGACTTCTTTGAGAAACTTCCGGACCGTCAGATTGACCTTGTCTTCGTCCATGCGTTCGCTCCGATCGCGTTTGAGAGGTGCGCCCCAGGTGGCACACCCGAGCGATTCAATGGGGTCACGAAGGAGCCCGCTATGCCCCTCCTCGCTTCAGCCGTCGTGATCGTCGCGTGTCCGCTGCCGAACGGCAAGCAGGCCCTGATGCCGCGCCGCCTCGCTCCGCGGACCACGCTGCCCGTCGCTTGGGTCCGAAGGCGCGCCGCGTAGATCATCGATCTTCCGGCTGGCACGAAGGTGGGCGGGGATGATCGGCGGTGCGACGAATTTCGGCACTATGGGGGACGTCGCGTATCGCGTCATTCTGGAGCCGGAACCTGCCGAGGACGGCGGCGGATACAGCGTCGTGATCCCGGCGTTTCCGGTTGCGCACACCCAAGGTGACACCGTCGAGGAGTGCTTGGCGAACGCGCGTGAGGTTATTTCGCTCGAGATGGACTACGCTCGCGACAAGGGCCTCCCGATACCAGAGCCCGACGGTGACGCGGAGATCCGGATCGAGCGCGTCGTCGTCAGGCAGCCCGCAGCCTAACTCTGGCCCTGAAGGCTATCTTGCCCCAGGATGAGTACGAAACTACCCGTAGTTAGCGGGGCTGCCGTAGTGCGCGCTCCCCCTTCACGATACGCTGAAGCGTGGAACGCTTGCGGCAATCCTGCGGACCGTCGAGATGAGCGGCGACGTGTTGCGACGCCTGCTCTGACAACGCGCTGCTTAGAACGCTGAGGAGATCGCGCCCGCCGAACTGGCGCAGGATGTAGCGCGCGGACCTCGTTCGAATGGTCGAAGAACCGCGAGGAAAGGTGGTGCTGTTGCGGCATACGTGCACCACAAGGGAGAAACGATGAACCTCTCGACAGCTGCTCTCTCGGATGCGCTCGACGCGTTCCGTATTCACGGGCAGGCACTCGGGCTCGCTCCGCTCTGGGACGGAATGTACTTCTTCGGCCCCGCGTACACGATCCGGTACCGGCCGGCCGACGTGGAGCCGGGTCCCGTCGGCAATTACATCGACGACGTCCCGGCCGGCAGCGTTATCTGCATCGACAACGGCGGGCGGACCGATTGCGCGGTGTGGGGCGACATCCTCACGACTGTCGCGAGCAAGCGTCTCGTCGCCGGAACCGTCATCGACGGCGTCTGTCGCGACGTTGCGAAGGCGATCGCGGTCGAGTACCCCCTCGTCACGCGCGGACGCTTCATGCGCACCGGCAGCGATCGTGTCCAGGTCGACGCCGTCCAGGTGGCGATCACCCTCGGCACGGTCGTGGTGAAGCCCGGCGACCTCGTCATCGGAAACGATGACGGTGTGGTCGTGATCCCGGCCGACCGATGCGACGAGGTCCTCAAACTCGCCCGCTCGATCGACGAACGCGAGGCCGCCATCGTGGCGAGCGTCGAGACGGGGATGCGCCTCGACGACGCGCGGGCGGCGGCTATTTGATCAGCGCGGCGCCGGCCTTGCAGAGCTGAACGTCTTGGGCGCTCGTGCCGCCGCTGCAGCCGACCGCGCCGATCAGCTTGCCGGCCTCGATTAGCGGGATGCCGCCGGGCGACGCGATGACCCCGTCGAGCGTAAGCATGGACGGATTGGCGTTGACCGCTGCTTCGAAGACTTGCGTCGGGCGGCGAAACGTCGCCGCGACGCGCGCCTTGTGCTGCGCGATCGCGATCGACGCGATCTGCGTGTTGTCCATCTTTTCGAAATAGATCAGCTCGCCGGCCGGGCCGACGACGGCGGTGGCGCCGCCGAGCAGCGCCGCCGCAAGGATCGTAGAGCGCATCACGATCACCTGAACTCGGGAAAAAGGGAGAGCGCCGACGGCGACTTTCGGGCCTTGCTCTGCTGGGTCCATCGCGAGCGCGCCATCACGGAATCGCTGCTGGCGGGAGGCTTGCTTTTTCCGAATTCATCTTGCGCCGGCAGTTGAACTACGATCGTCTGGTATGCGCGGCGACGATGCGCCCGAGCGAGGCGTAGCCCTCCGCTCAGATCTTCGCGGCGATGGCGTTCTTGATCTCGGCGATGCGCGCTTCGTCTCGCCGGTAGAACGTCCATTGCTTGATGCGCTTGGAGCGCACGAGTCCGGCGTAGGCGAGCACCTTGAGGTGTTCGCTCACCGTCGGCTGGCTCAGGCCGAGCTTCTCGGCGATCAGCGCGCCGCACACCCCGTCATCGACGAGATCGCCGTCGATCTGGGGCGGGAAATGCGCGACGGGATCTTTCAGCCATTCGAGGATCTGCAGCCGGCGCTCGTTGGCAAGCGCCCGAATCGCGACCACGACCGACATCGTCAACCGCTCATCGTTCGAAATCGACGGCCGTTGTATTTCCGCCGCTGACGATCACCGCGATGCGCTCGCCGTCGGTTGGACGGTAGCTTCCGGAGAGCAGCGCCGCGAAGGCCGCGGCTCCGCCCGGTTCCGCGACGATACGAAGCTGCTGCCAGAGCGCGGCTTGCGCCGCACGGATCGCATCGTCGCTGACGAGCGCGACGCGCTCGACGAAGCGTCGTGCGATCGGGAACGTGCGTTCGCCGATTCGCAGCGACGCGAGCGAATCGGCGGCAATGCCTCCCGTCTCGGCGTCGACGGGGCGTCCGGCCTCCAGCGCGCGCGCCAATTGCGGCGCGAGTTCCGGTTCGACGCCGACGATGCGGGTCGTGCCGCCGTACCACGCGGCGATCCCGGCGATGAGGCCGCCGCCGCCGACCGCGGCGAGCACGGTGTCGACCTCAGGGGCCTGTTCCTCGAGCTCCCGCGCGAGCGTGCCTTGGCCGAGGATCGTCTCGTCCTGGTCGAAGGCATGAACGCGCAGGGCGCCCGACTGTTCGGCCCAGGCCTCGCTCGCCGCAAGCGCGTCGGCGTACCGCTCGCCGCCGATCTCGAGCCGGGCGCCGAACTCACGGATGCGTGCGATCTTCGCCGGCGATGAGATACGCGGAACGAAGATCGTCGCGCGCAGCCCGAGCGTCATCGCCGCGTAGGCTACGGCCGCGCCGTGATTGCCGCCGGACGCCGCGACCACGCCGGCCGTGGGCACCGGACGCCGGAGCAGGTTTGCGAACGCTCCGCGCGTCTTGAACGACCCCGCGTGCTGCATCTGCTCGAGCTTTATCGTGACAGAAAGCGGCCCTAGCCCGAAGTCCGTGCCGTTGACGACGATGACGGGAGTACGTCGGACGTAAGGCGCAATCTGATGCGCGGTCGAGGTGATGGCGTCGCGCCCAAGTTCGATCTCCGTCATCCTGACTTTATAGACGGAATTTAGCAAATTGGCAATATCCCTCGGCACGCTGATTGAAGCGCGCCGCCTACCGGGTAGCATCGGCTCAAAGGGAGGAGTTGCCGATGGCTGCCCGTTCGACCGCAACCCGCAAGAAAACGACGACTCGCAAGAAGACCACCGCCCGCAAAAAGACGGCGACGCGCAAGAAGACCACCGCGCGGAAGAAGACGACGACGGCCCGCAAAAAGACGTCGGGCCGGAAGAAGAGCACCGCGCGAAAGAAGAGCACGACGCGAAAGAAGAGCGGCGGGCGCAAATACAGCAGCGGCACCTCGGAGACGGTGCGCAAGGAGATGCACGAATTCAAGCGCGGCACCGCGCGCAGCGGCCGCAAGGGCGGCAAGGTGCAGAGCCGCAAACAAGCGATCGCGATCGGCCTCTCCGAAGCCCGGGCCAGCGGCAAGAAAGTCCCGCCGAACCCCAACCGGTGACGGGGCGCCTTAGAGGTCGTAGTCGATCGTGACGGGGGCGTGATCGGAGAAGCGTTCGTCGCGGTAGATCGTCGCGGCTCGCACGAGCGGTGCGAGGTCCGGCGTGATCAGCTGGTAGTCGATGCGCCAGCCGAGGTTGTTCTCCCACGCCCCTTTCCAGCCCGACCACCAGGTGAAGCGCTTCGCTGCCTGGTCGACGACCCGCAGTGCGTCGACCCAGCCGACCCGCTCGATGACGTCGTCCATCCAGGCGCGTTCCTGCGGCAGAAACCCCGTCACGCCGGCGCACGATTTCGGGCTGAACACGTCGATCTCGCGGTGCGCGATGTTGTAGTCGCCGCACACGATGAACGGATGCCCTTCGTTCTTGAGCTGCGCGAGCGTGGCGATGAAGCGGTCGAGGAAGTTCTCCTTGACCGCTTGCCGCGCCGGACCGGTCGTTCCCGACGGAACGTACAGTGACGCGACGGAGAGTCCGCCCTCGAAGTCCATCCGCACGAAGCGGCCCTCGGCGTCCATGTCGTCCATCCCGAGGCCGCGTACGATCCGGAGCGGCTCATGCTTGGAGTAGATCGCCACGCCGCTGTAGCCTTTCTTCTGTGCGTCGACGAAGGCGGTGTGGTAGTGCGTGAGGTCCAGCGCTTCGGGCGGCAGCTGATGTTCCTGCGCCTTGGTCTCCTGAAGGCAGACGACGTCGGGGGCCTGGGCCTCCATCCAGCGGAAGAAACCCTTGCGCGCGGCAGCGCGAATTCCGTTGAGGTTGCAGGTGATGACGCGAAACACGACCCCCACCATTGAGCCCAGCGCCTTTGTGATCCCTCGCGACCGGGCGGACGCCGTGGTGATGGCGGGCGGACGCGAGGTCGCGCTGACCAACCTGCGCAAGGTCTTTTTCCCGGCGACCGGCGCCGCGAAGGGCGACCTGCTCCAGTACTACGCCGACGTCGCGCCGTTCTTGGTGCCGTACCTGCAAGGGCGCGCGGAGGTGATGAAGCGCTATCCGGGCGGCGCCGAAGGCGAGTTCTTCTACATGAAGCGCACGCCGTCGAACGCGCCGCCGTGGTTGAAGACGTGCTCGATCGAGCACGGGTCCGGGAGCGTCATCGCGTTTCCGATCATCGACGACCTCGCCTCGCTGCTCTGGGTGATCAACCTCGGCTGCATCGACCTCAACGAGTGGTACTCGCGCTGCGACGACACGGACCGCCCCGACTACCTGCACTTCGACCTCGATCCCATGAAGGACGGCTCGACGCCGTTCGCAACGGTCCGCACCGTTGCGCTCCTCGTGCGCGAAGCGCTCGATCATCTCGGCATCCCCGCGTACGCGAAGACGTCGGGTTCGTCGGGGATCCACGTTTACGTCCCGATCGAGCGCGGCCCCCTGCAGAAGGACGTCTGGACGTTCGCCAAGGCGTTCGCGCAAATGATGGAGCGGATGCATCCGGAGCTGATCACGGCAGAGTACCGCATCGCGAAGCGGCCGTCGGGGCGCGTGCTGGTCGACTACAATCAGAACGCCTGGGGAAAGACGCTCGCGTCGGTTTACTCGGTGCGGGCGAAGCCGCGCGCGACGGTGTCGACGCCGGTCGCGTGGGACGAGATCGCCGCCGGACTCGAGATCGAGGATTTCCGGCTCGACAACGTGCGCGAGCGTTTGGTGCGCGTCGGCGACTTATGGTCGCCCATGAAAGAGAAGGCCGGCCGCGTCGACCTGGCACGCTTCATGACCGCCGCACCCGCGAAGCCGCGAGCGCTCAAGTCGAAAAAGAGCCCGCGGTGACGTCGCGCCCCAGGCGCCAGCGGGTTTCAGGAGCGGTTCGCGGCCTCAGCTTTCGCTAGCGCACGCCGCGCTTTAACGCGCTCATATGACGCATCTTGGCACGGTTTGCACATCGTCTTGCCGGGCCGTGCTTTGCCGTGCGCTGGATTGACGAGGCACAGACCGGCCTCACGGGCACGACCGCGTTGATCGCGCTTCCGCTCAGCTGCAGACTTCACGCCGCTGGATCGATCTCGATTGCGAGCGCCGCGATCGTCGTGGACGCCGGAAGAGCTTCGCCTTTTGCGTGAGCGTCTTCGATCCAGAGCCGCGCTGCTTCGGCGACGTTGATCTGCGCCTCATCGATCGTCGCGCCCAAGCTCGTGCATCCAGGAAGGTCGGGGACATACGCCCAGACGCTGCCGTCATCGGCGCGCTCGAACACTGCTTGATAGATCATTTCCAACCTGCCTGTTTCTTGATACTGTTCAGCGTCCCGGGTTTCAGGTCCACGTTCATGCGAACCGTGGCGGTAGGAACGGCTTAGTCAACCGTGTCGCATTAAGCAGCGGCGGTCGGTCGTTCCATCAACCGTCGAGATTCGGCCAGTCGATAGTAGACCACCGTCGCGAGTTGCCGCTTCAGCGCCCGCATTGCAGCGCGATGGGTCTTCCCCTCGCCGCGCTTCCGATCGTAATAGACTCGCCCTGCGTGTCCAGCTGTGCGGACCTGAACCAACGCCATCACGTGAAGGCAGCGATTCAGCTGCCGATTCCCGCCGGTATTCACGCGTACGGCTTTACTCTTGCCGCTTGAGCATGGCACAGGAGCGACGCCTGCACGCATCGCGAACGCGGCGGCATTGCGGATGTTGCTTAGCGATCCGGAGTGTCCGATTAGCCCCGCAGCGACCACAAGCGACGCACCGTTCAGCGTCAGCAAGTTTGCGGCGAGGCGCTCAACGAAAGGGCGAATCTGCTTTTCAAGCGTGCGAATTCTGTCCGAGATACGTTCCACGTCGCTCACCGCCTCCTCAATCTCAGCGATCAAGGCATCGGCGGTGTAGCTCGAGCCGCGAAGAAAATCGATGGCTTCGTGCACTTTGCGCAGCCCAACGCCATTGCTCAGCTTCGCTGGAAGCTCTCGTACGTCGAGCCGTAGGGCTGCAGCGCGTATGCGATTTATCGCCTCTGTTCGCGCGTGGACAAGCCGATCCCGGCGATCGTACAATACCCGAACAGCTTCTTGTTCGTCCGACCGCTCGCAACGACCGAGGCGTCCGCTCTCGCGGAGTACGACCCCTGCGATCGCACGGGCATCCTGCACGTCGGATTTCCCGCGACGACTTGCATTTCTGCGATGGCGTTTGGTCAACGAGCCCGGCACATCGAAGACCGAAGCACCCCGCCGCAGGAGCTCATCCACAAACCCGCGACCGTACGATCCAGTACCCTCGATGCCCCAGACCAGGCCTTCAAACTCGGTAACCCTGGTGATGGCTTGCGCATATCCTTCGACCGTAGCTGCGATCGTTAACTCTGCCACGACCGCGCCTACTCGATCGATCACGGCGATGCTGTGGGTGTCCTTATGCGTATCGACGCCGGCAACGTGCTTCACACTTCCCCCCATCGAGCAAGGCACGTCGACGATACTTTATCGAGCAATCACCACTCGGCTTACCAGTCAGGGCGCGCCTCGCATACGGACGACCGCCGGCTGTTCCCACCGAGGCCACGCAGGCTGTCAGCCTTTGAGCCAGAGCGGCCGTCCTACGCAATTATGGACATAAAGTCCAGCCTTCTAATTCGAGCCGAGCAATCACGTCCCGCAGCTTCACCGTGACTGTATCCTAGCATCCGGGATACAGTCACGCAAGCCCTCGCGCGGAGTCCTTGCTAAGCTGGTGACAGTTCTGCCGGTTGGTCCCCGGGCGGCAGTCCGGCGGTCGCGCGCTGGGCGGGGACGGAAGAGCGCTCGAGGCGGAAGCCGGCGACGAGCGTGCGGAGCCGCGTCGCGGTTGCGTCGAGTGTGCGCGCTTCGGAGCGCACGCGCGTGACGTCGTCTTCCATCTGGGCCGTCGAAGACGAGACGGCGCTGGTGTTGCGGGCATTTTCGTCGGCGGTCGCGGCGATCGCGCCGATCGCGTGGGCCAGCTCTCCGGTTTGCTTCGCCATCTCCTCGGTCGCCGACGAGTTCTGCTCGACGACGGCGTTGATCGAGTCCATCGACGTCCCGACGTTGCGCGCGCCTTCCGACATCTCGCGCATCGCTTCCGCGATGTCGCCGACGCGTTCGACCGTGCGATCCACCGCGGCGATGATCTCGTCGAGCGCCGCACTCGCCGCGCCGACTTTCGCCGAGCCGCGGTCCGCCGTCGCCGCGCCGGCTTCCACTGCGGCGACGGCCTCGCGTGTCCGCCGCTGGACCTCGACGATCATTCCGCCGATCTCGCGCGTCTGCTGCGACGACGACTCCGCGAGCTTGCGGACTTCGTCGGCGACGACCGCGAAGCCGCGGCCGTGTTCGCCCGCGCGTGCCGCTTCGATCGCTGCGTTGAGCGCCAGCAGGTTCGTTTGATCGGTCAACGTGTCGATCGTTTCGACCACGACGCCGATCTGGGCGGAGAGCTCGCCGAGCTCGCGGATCTTCGCGGCCGCCGCAGCGACGCCGCGCTGGATCTCGCGCATGTCGTCGATCGTCTCGGTGACCGCTTTCGCGCCGCCTTGCGCCATCGTGCGCGTCCCTTGGCCGTCGGTCGCAAGGCCCGACGTGATCGCCGCGACCCGCTCGACGTCGGTCGCCATGTGCTGCGCGTCGTTCGACGCGGCACGGACTTGCAGGGCCTGGTCGACGGCCCCGCGCGCGATCCCGTCGATCGCGGATTCGAACTGCCGGACGATGACGTTCGAGGTCTCGGCCGCAGTCGAGAGCTCGGTCGATCCCGAGGCCAGCTCGCGCACCGACACGCCGACCCCACTGACGATTTCGGCCGAACGCGACGCAGCCACATCGAGCGCGTGCGCGTGCTCTTCGAGCTCACTCGACGATTGCTGCAGCGCGACGACGACGTCGCGCAGCGTCTGCGTCATGCGCGCGATCGCTTTGCCGAGCCGGTCGGCGTCGCTGGCCGGCGCGAGAGTGCGCGAGAGATCGCCGTCGGCGATCGCTTCCGTGACGTCCGCGACCGCCCGCTGATACGTCACGATGTCGGCGAACGAGGCGGCGACCCGTCCCAGTTCGTCCTCGCCCGGGCGGGACGTCACGTCGTCGACGCGGCCTTGCGCGAGCGCCTCCGCGTCGCGCGCCAGCGCGTTCGCAAGCGTGGAGAGCGGCCGCAAGATGATCCACAGCAACCCGAGGACGACGACGATCGCAATCAGCGCGACGACCAGGATCGACGCAAAGACCTGCGAGATCGCCGCATTCGCCCGATCGAGCGAGATGCCGACCCACACGATACCGAGCGGCTGGCCGAGGTTGTCGGCGATCAGTTTGTACCGGTTGAAGTACGGCTTGCCGGCGACGGTGCTCGTGCCTTCCCAGTCCTGACCTCGCTCGAATTCCGCTCGCGCAGTCCCGGTGAGCTCGGCGCCGTCGACCCGCTTCCCGTTCTGCTGCAAGGTCGTCGCGATTGCAATCGGCTTCCCGTTCACGATCTGGTAGACGGCAGCGTCGGCGTGGGTGATCTCGAGAACGCGATCGACGATCCCGGTGTCGTCGTTTTGCACCGCGTTGCCGAACGCCAGTTTCCCGTCCTTGGTGACGTGCGCATCGCCCGACGCGGCCGCCAAGCCGAGCATCACGTCGGATGCCGTCTGGACCTGCGCGGCGGTGTCGTCGGCAACGATCTGGGCGATGTCGCGGCGCACGACGTACAACAGCACCGCGGCGAACGTCAGGAAGACGATCGCCGTGACGGCTAAAATCCGGGCAGCGCGTGACCGGCGCCACCAGCCGAAGATTCTCTCCACGTTTTCCAGCATCGGCCGGAAATGGGTTGAGCTTGACTACTCGTGGGTGACCGCGAGGGTGAACGGTGAGGTGCCCTTCGGCTGATGCAGCTGCTCGAAGGTACACTGGGTCGGATTCTTGTCGGGCCGGAAGCGCAATGGCCGCGTGCCGTGCCGGAAGCGGCCGCCGCTGACGTGGTCGAATTCGACTTCGAGCACGACTTCCGGGGAGACCGGCGTCCAGGTCGTATCCTTGCCGCGGTTCCAGCGGCTCGGACCCCCGGGCGGATTTTTGGTGAACGACACCGCGGTCCTCAGCGCTGCGAAGCGCGGGAGCATGCTCGCCTTTTCCGCGGCGGAAAATCCCGACGTGAACCCGACGTACGTCAAGTCCCCGTCCTCGTCGTACAAACCGAGCAGCAGCGACCCGATCGCGCCGCCGTCGGTCGACGCGCGGAAGCCGCCGACGACGCAGTCGGCGGTACGAAGCCGCTTCACTTTCTGCATCGCCTCGCGCGAGCCGAACAGATACGGCCGGTCGAGCCGCTTCGCGATGATGCCGTCGAGCGCGCCGCCGACGCGGGCGTACCATCGTTCGACCATCGCATGGCTCTGCGTCGCCGTCGAGAGGCGAATCATCGGATCGGCGAACGCGGCGGCGAACTCCTCCAGCCTCGGCCGGCGCACGGAGAGCTCATCCTCGGCGAGCGACATGTCGCCGAGCGCGAGGAGGTCGAACACCATGTAGGTGGCCGGGTGCTCGCGCGAGAGCTTCGTCACGCGGCTCGCCGCCGGATGGATGCGTTCGAGCAGTTGATCGAAGTCGAGCGCATCGTCGACGGCAACGACGAGTTCACCGTCGATGACGAAGCGCTCCGGTGCGAGGGCGCGCGCGGCTGCGACGATTTCCGGAAAATAGCGCGCGAGCGGCTGCCCCGCTTTCGACTGCAAGTACACGTCCTCACCGTCGCGCAGACAGATGCAGCGAAAGCCGTCCCACTTCGGCTCGTAGAGCCAGTCGCCGGTATCGGCCGGAAGGCTCTTGACGGATCGCGCTTCCATCGGTTCGAGCGGAAGTTCGAAGGGGAACGGCACGCCGGTTCTCTTCCCCGTCTTACATCTGCACGCGAAGCTGCAGATACACCGACCGGGCCTCGGGATACGAGGACGGCACGTAGCCGGCCGTGCCGTACGTCCACGGAACGATGGGCTTGATGCCGTCGTTGGTCGGTACGCCGTTGCCGAGGACGTACGGTGCTCCGTTGAGCTGCGCGCCGTACCACGCGGCATGGGCGGCGTTGCCGCCCGTGTAGCCGGGCGGTCCGATCAGGTACGGATTGCTCTGCAGCTGTGTCGGCGTGCTCGAGCCGAACAGGTTCGTGACGGCGAGGCCCAGCGTCACTCGGGGCGAGAGCGGCACTTCGACCTGGACGGATGCGCTCAGCAGCGGCGTGCTGCGCAGCGTGTTCGGATCGTCACCCTCCGGCGTCCCCAAGCTCGCGACGACGGGGTTCGTCGCGGCGTCGTACGGGAGATTCGGATCGCGCAGGAAGTAGTAGTTCGCGCCGGGGTTCACGTGGTTGTCGTTGATCGCTTGAACGGGCTTGCCGGACGGATCGTAGATCCACACCTTGCGTCCGTTCCCGTACGGGTATCCCGACTCCCACGAGAGCGCCGGCCGCACCGTGACGGCGCCGACGCGCAGCCGATACGACGCGATCGCGCTGAGGTCGGGAACGTAGCCGACCGGAAAAAGATGGTTCGCGGCGATCGCCGGCGCGTTGAGATTGTTCAGGCCGAACTGCGAGGCACTCGAAGAACGCGCGCGCACGTAGGTCGACGAGAACGAGAAGGGTCCGCGTTCGTACGCGGCCTCGATACCGTTCGCGAGCAGGCTGCCCACGTTCTGCGGGACGCCGATGGGACTCGATCCCGCGGACGGAGCGCGGAAGTCGGTGGGGATGACGTCGATGCGATCGCGATTCTCCTTGGAGAATGCGGTGACACGCAGCCGGCCGTTGCCCGTGTGTTCGTACGCGAGCTCGTACGACGTGCCGCGCTCGGGCGCCAGCGCGACGAACGGCGCGCCGGTTCGGAGGCTGTCGTGGCGTTCGGCCTCCAGCGGTTTGGGAGCGACCGTCGTGTGATCGAACGCCACGCGCAGCGACGACGACGTGCCGAGCCGGAGCACGGCGGCGGCGTGCGGATCGAGCGCGGCGACGCCGTACGACGGACCCTCACGGCGTTCGACGCGGGTGCTGGTGTAGCGCAGCGCCCCTTGCACGCGAAGCTGCTTCCCGAGCGTCCAATCGTCCGCAGCATAGGCGAGCAGCGAGGAGAGGACGGGATCCGCCGTCACCACTTGATCGAGCGTCGGCACGACCTGGGAGAGCGTCGAAGTCTGGCGCCGCAACTCGACGCCGTAGCCGATCTGATGCCGCGCCGCCGCGAGGGTCAACACGTCGAGGCCGACGCCGTCGAGCGTTCCGCTCTGCCGCCCGAAGTACGAGATGACACCATTCGGAAAAGAGAGGTCGTCGAAGAACGGCGCGTCGGTGGCGGCGCCGTACTGCGACCGGTAGAGGCGTGCGCGCGCGTAGGAGCGATCGTACGAACGCAGCAGCTGCACCTTTTCGATCGCGTAGGTTCCGCGAATGCGGGTCGGCGTGCGAACCGCGGCACCGGCCGACGGCTCGTCGGGATAGCGGGTCGCCGCACCATCGAACGCGCCGTAGGTCTGGCCGGCAAACGGTGTGCCGTACTGATCGTACGTCGCCTCGCCGGCGAGCGCCGCGATCTCGAGATCGTCGCGAGTTCCGAGCTGCAGGTGCACGTTGCCCGAGGCCGACCACGTAGCGCGCGTCGAGAGGGACAGCCCATACGTTGCGGCCTCGGCGGGATAGAACGTGTGTCCGTCGCCGTAGGCGATCGATTGGCTGCCGATCGTCGCGTCGACGGCGTAGCGCTGGCGCAGCGACGGCGCGGCCCACAACCGCTGCAGTTCGAGCGTGCGCGCGCCGGTGATCAGTCCGATGCCGCTGGTCAGCGTGGTGCGGCCGGGATACGATCCGGTGAGCGGCGTTTGGTCGACCGTGCCGCCCAGCGCATCGTCTGCGCCGGTGGTGAAGCCGGCAGTCGTGACGGAGGTATAGCCGACTCCGGTCGTCGCGAGCTGAGCGCCGATGACGTTGCCGCCGGGCTCGGCGATCAGCGCTTGCGGAAGCGGCACGGCGTCGTAACTGAAAACGACGTCGTCGACCTTGCCGCCGCGAATGATGGCGTTCGCGAAGGCATCCTGCTGCACGCCGGGTATGCGTGCGACCGCGCTCTGCACCGTGCCGCGCAGATACGTGGCGAGTCCCGAGGCGCCGGCCGACGCGGGGCCGCGCGCCTGATCGCCGGACACCGTGTACGTGTCGGTCGTGCGGCCGCCTGCGACGGCATCGCGCGATCCGGACGCGACACGACCGATCGTGGTCAGCGCGGACGTCAGCGTGATCGTCAACGCCAGGTGTCCTCCGGGCGGCACGACGATGCCGGCGATTCGCTTTGCATCGTAGCGGTCCGTAGTGATCGTGATTTCGTATGTGTCGGGCGAGAGCGCAGCGAACGTGACGCGCCCGGTCGTGTCGGAGGCTGCATCGTGCCGCGCCGACGGAGAGGCGGCCCTCACGCGCGCCGCGGCGACGCCTTCCCCGTTCGCGCCGAGCACGCGGAGCACGAGCGTGCCGGTCGTTTCGGCGGCCCATCCAACCGTGACGAGCGACGCGGTCAGCGCAATGACCAGGCTGAGTGCGACGCCGGCCGGCCAACCGCGAGCGAGCATGAAAGAGTACCTCGCTGGGAATCGCATCACGCGTGGCCGATACGATGTCACAATCGGTACGACGTGCCGCCGACGCATCCCCGGTCGTACCGCGCATCGGCACGGCGGGGTGGGGCATCCCGCGCGACGACGATGCCGCGTTTCCCGCCGGAGGATCGCGGTTGGAACGGTACGCGGCGCGCCTGCGCTGCGTCGAGATCAACTCGTCGTTCTACCGCAGTCATCGACGATCGACGTACGAACGCTGGGCGCACACCGTTCCGGAGGAGTTTCGGTTCGCCGTCAAGTCCCGAAGGAGATCACGTACGCGCAGCGGCTCGTCGATTGCGACGATGCGATCGAGCGCTTTCTCGACGAGAGCGGCGGCTTGGGTGCCAAACTCGGCGTGCTGCTGGTGCAGTTGCCACCCAGTTTCGCCTACGATGCGGCACGGGCCGGCGCGTTCTTCAACGCGTCGCGTAGCCGCCCGGCGGTGGCCCGGGCTCGTCTACCTTCGCTTGCACGGCTCGCCGCGCACGTACGCCTCCCCGTACGATGACGCGCGTCTCGACGAGGTCGCCGCGCGACTTCGCCACATGAGCGTGCCCGCGTGGTGCATCTTCGACAACACGAAGTTCGGCGCCGCGACCGGCAACGCACTGGCCGTCGATGCGGCTATCCGTACGCCGCACTGACGACCGCCGCGACGACGGACTCGTCGGGGCGGACGGGATTGTTATCGAGGAGACGCTGCTCGAGGACGCGCGGCACTGCTCGGGCGACGAGATCGCTTGGCGCGCCGAGTTCCCGAAACGTGCGCGGCAACGCGAAGGCTTCGGCGATCGCGTCAGCTTCGGCTGCGAGATCCGCGATCCCGAACGCCGCGGCGACCGCAGCGACCGCGTCCGGCGCGAGGCGCGCGTTCGCGCGCACCGCGTGCGGCAGCACGATGGCGTTGACGATCCCGTGCGGGATCCCGGTCAGGCCGCCGACGACGTGACAGATCGCGTGATGCAGTCCCATCGAGCGAGTGTCGAGCGCGAACCCGGCAAGGTGGGCTGCCTCGAAGAGCGCGCGATGCAGCGCGGGGTCGCGCGCGACGCTCGCGCGCATCAGCAGCGCCGGCAACGCGCGGCCGGCCGAGACCGCGGCGGCTCCTCCGAGCGCATGCTGCGTGCGCGCGTATGCGGCTTCGATCGTGTGGGCCCACGCGTTGATCCCGATCGAGCCGAGTTCGCGCGACGGGAGCGACGCGAGCAATTCGGCGTCGTACACCACGATCGGCGCAGGCGACGCGAGTCTGCCTCCGCCCTTGCGGTCGCCTTCGCGAACGCCGTATCCGCGCGACATCTCCGCGCCGCCGAGCGCCGTCGGGACGAGCGCGAGCACGACGCTGCGCCCGTCGGAGACCGCCTTCCCGAGATCGATGGCGCTCGAGCTGCCGATCGCGACGATCGTCGCGCACCCGTGGCGATCGACGAGCGCGCCGGCCTCCTCGACCGTCTCGCGCGGGTTGTGGAGCCGCACGCCGTCGTAGCGGTGCACCTCGGCGTCGCCGAAGGCCGCCTCAGGAACGGCGGCGAGCGAGCGCGGCGAACCGAACACGGCGATCGGGCCGCGCAGCGCGAGGCTCGTCAGCGCCTCAGCCACGGGGCCGAAGAGTATGCGGCGTTCCGCGATCCGCTGGTCGTCCACGATCGTCTTCATGCCGCAGCCGGGTGCGCGCGAACCCACTCCTCGTCGACTTCGACGCCGAGTCCCGGGCCGGACGGAACCCGCGCGACGCCGTGGTCGATTTGGACGGTCGCTCCGCGTACGTACGGGCTTTCGATGAATTGGCGGCCGTTGAGGTCGACCGGAGTATTGATGCCGAACGCCGCGAAGAGGTGCAGTGCGGCGGCCAGGCCGATGTCGGATTCGGTCAGCCCCGAGCCCATCAGCCGCACGCCGGAGTCGTCGGCGTATTGGCAGAGCCGGCGTGAGAGCGTCAGGCCGCCGCTGCGCTGCACCTTCGCGATCGCGACGTCGATCGCGCCGAGCTTCACGAAGTTCGCCAGGTCCGTCGGGTGGCGCAGCGATTCGTCGAGCGCGACGGGGACGCGGCAGCGGTCGCGCAAGCGGCGCAGTCCGTCGATGTCGTTGGCGGGAAGCGGTTGTTCGAATGCACTGACGCCGAGTTCGGCGAGGGCCCGGTCGACGCGCAGCGCGACGTCGACGGTGTAGCCTTGATTCGCGTCGACCCAGAGGAACGCGTCGCCGCCGATCGTTTCGCGAACGCGCGCGACCGATGCGATGTCGGCGCGCTCGCCGTGCAGTCCGATCTTCACCTTGAACGCGCGATAGCCGCGGTCGTGTCCTTCGGCGATGCTCGCCGCGGCGGCGTCGGGGCTCTCGCTCGAGATGATCCAGCCGAGGTCGATGCTCTCGCGGCGTCGTCCGCCGAGCAAACTCGTCACCGGAACTCTCAGCGATCGGCCCAGGCAGTCGTGCAGCGCGACGTCGATCGCCGCTTTCGCGAGCGGCATGCCGATCGAAAAACCGCGATTGATCGCACGATCGAACCGGCGGGTCAGGGCATCGGTGTCCCACAGGCTGATGCCCAAGGCGGCCGGCGCCAAGTAGCGCTCGATCGTCGAGTGGATCGACTCCAGCGTCTCGTACGTCCACGAGGGGATCGGCGTCGCTTCGCCCCAGCCGTGGTGTCCGTTCGACGCCGTGAGCTTCACCAGGACGCGCACCGACGGCCGTCCGGCCGTCGCGACGCTGCCACCCGAGACGGCGAAGCTGCGCAGCGTCGGGAGCGCGACGGGGAAGGCTTCGATGCGCTGGATCGTCGGTTCGCTCATGACGCGTCCTTCGGTGGTGCGGTGCTTTCGCGCAGAACGACCTGCGCGGGGACGTGTTCGACGCGCAACTCGTCGCTCTGCGGTTCGAGCGCGAGGCGCACCGCGCGCGCGCCCATCGCCGCAAGCGGAAGATGCACGGTGGTCAGCGTCGGCATGAGGTCGCGGGCGATGGGGATGTCGTCGAAGCCCGCCAGCGAGACGTCGTCGGGGACGCGCAACCCACGCGAACGCAGCGCGGCGAGCGCACCGATCGCCATCGCGTCGTTGAGCGCGACGATGCACGTCGCGCCCAGGTCGCGGGAGGCGATCTCCGCGATCCCAGCCGCGCCGCCGTCGCGCGAAAAGTCGCCGGCCACCAGCGCGCGTTCGTCCAGCATGATGCCGCGTTCGGCGAACCCTGCGCGCAGCCCGTCGATCCGGTCGCGCGTGGTCGTCAACAGCGCCGGCCCGCCGATCACCGCGAACCGGCGGTGACCGAGGTCGGCCAGCGCGTGGGCCAGCGCGCGCGCCCCGCCGACGTTGTCGGGGAGCACCGCGTCGCCGGTCACGTGATGGCGGCCGACGAACACCGTGCGTCCGCCGCCTTGCGCGAATGCGCGGATCTGGTTCGAGAGGCGGTCGCTGTACGAGCGGTCGTCCAAGCCGCTGCCGGTGAGGATCAGCGCGCCGACGCGCTGCGAGCGCAGCAGCGTGACGTAGGCGAGCTCGCGCTCGGGATCGCGATAGCTGTTACAGATCGTGACCAGCCGCTCGGCCTCGACGGCAGCGCGTTGCAGGCCGCGCACGATCTCGGAGAAGTACGGGTCGCTGACGTCGTGCAGGATCGCGCCGATGTGCGCGGAGCCGGGCCGGGCCAGCGCCTGCGCGTGCGCGTTGGGGACGTAGTCGAGTTCGCGAGCGGCATCGAGGACGGCGGCTCGGTTGCGCGCGCTGCCGCCGGCGTTCTCACCGCTGAGCACGCGTGAAGCGGTCGCCAGCGAGACCCCCGCGCGCGCCGCGACGTCCCGCAACCGGATCGGCATGGCCTTGCTTTGGTGAAACCGCTTGCAGTTTCCTGGCGGAAGAAACCTTGCTGCGACGCCGATTCCTGCGAAGGATTTTGCATTTCATGCGTAAATGAGGCCCCAATCGCTCGTGAAAACGCTCTCGCGTTTGACACACGAAGGGAGCTCTACGTGGCTGGAAGCGGTTCCATTCGGGATACCCTCGAAGGGGCTTGGCGCCCCGCGCTCTTCCTGCTCGGCGTGCTCGTGCTGTGGTCGGCTTCGACGGCGCTGGGCTGGGTGAAGCCCTACCTCGTGCCGTCCCCTTGGGCCGTCGTCGCCGAGTTCCACCACGACGGCGCGCTGCTCGCCAAGCACACCGAAATCACGCTCTTCGAGACCGTCGTCGGGTTCGTCGTGGCGGTCGCGGTCGGCCTCGCATTCGCCGTCGCGATCGTGTACTCGCGCACCGTCGAGCGCACGCTCTACCCGCTGCTGCTCGTCGCGCAAGTGATCCCGAAGATCGCCGTCGCGCCGCTGTTCGTCGTGTGGCTCGGCTTCGGCATCGCGCCGAAGATTCTCGTCGCGGTGCTGATCGCGTTCTTCCCGGTCGTCATCTCGGGTGTCGCCGGCTTGCGGACGGTCGATCCGGAATTGCTCGACCTCTCGGCGACGATGGGCGCGCCGCAGTGGAAGACGTTTCTCAAGATTCGTTTCCCGGCCGCACTGCCGCAGATCTTCGCCGGCCTGAAGGTCGCCGTCACGCTCGCCGTCACCGGCGCCGTCGTCGGCGAATTCGTCGGCGCCAACCAAGGGTTGGGCTATCTGCTGCTGATCGCCAACGGCAACCTCAACGCGCCGCTGCTCTTCGCCGGCCTCATCGTGATGTCGCTGATCGGCATCGTTCTCTTCCTGCTCATCGAGATCGCCGAGAAGTTCGCGCTGCCGTGGCATGTCAGCCGCCGGCGCGATCTCTTGGCCTAGTCACCACACGCACTCCCTTCGAAAGGATCGCGATGCACCGTTTGCTTCGATCGTTCGCCGCCCTGACCGTCGTCCTCGCCCTCTGCGGTTCGCAAGCTGCGAACGCGCAGAGCCCCAAGGCGCTCAAGAAAGCGACGCTGATGCTCAACTGGTACCCGTACGGTGAGCATGCGGCGTTCTACTACGGCCTGCAGAAGGGGTTCTTCAAAGACGAAGGGATCGATCTGACGATCCAGCCCGGCGGCGGTTCGGCGAAGACCGTGCAGGCCGTCGCTGCCGGCCAGATCCAGTTCGGTTGGGCCGACGCGCCATCGGTCATCAAGAACGTCTCGGCCGGCGCGAGCGTCAAGAGCATCGGCGTCTTCCTGCAGACGACGCCCGCCTCGATCGAGTATTTCGCCACGCAGAACATCCACAAGCCCTCCGACTTGAAGGGCAAGACGGTGGCGGTGACGCCGGGCGATGCGCTCTTCCAGACGTTTCCGGCGTTCCTCGCCGCGAACAAGCTCAGCCCCGATGACGTCCATCAGGTCAACATCGACCCCGCCGGCAAGCTGGCCGCGCTGATCGAAGGGAAAGTCGACACGCTGATCGGCTTCTTCAACGATCAGGCGCCGACCATCGAACAGCGCAGCGGGAAGAAGGTCGACGTTCTGAAGTTCGCCGATCACGGCGTCAACTTCTACGGCACCGGCGTCGTCGTCAGCGACGATCTGCTCAAGAGCGACGCGCCGTTGGCCAAGGCGTTCATGAAGGCGACGATCCGTTCGTGGGAAGAAGCCGAGAAGCATCGCGCCGACGCCGTCGCCGCCGAAGAGACACTGGCCGAAAAGGCTCCGCCGAAGGACGTCCTCGCGCACCAGTTCGACCTCACGCTCTCGCTGCTCCACACGCCGGGCTCGAAAGGCAAGAAGCCCGGGATCAACAACGCGAAGGACTGGCAGAACACGATCGATCTTTTCGCCAAGTACTCTGAGATCAAGAACGCCGGACCGCCGAGCGCGTACTGGGACGGATCGATTGCCGGCTCGTAACCGATGACGGACGCCCTGCGGTTCGACGAACTCGGCTGCACGTTCCGCTCGAAGCGACAGGTGACCGTGGCCCTCGACGGCGTGTCGCTGGCCGTGGCGCCCGGCGAGTTCGTGAGCCTGTTGGGTCCGTCGGGCTGCGGAAAGTCGACCTTGCTCAAGATCGCAGCCGGACTCGTCGCGCAGACCGCCGGCAGCGTCACGCTGCTCGGACGGCCGGTGCGCGAGCCGCAGCGCGACATCGGCTTCGTGTTTCAGCGCGCCGCGCTGCTCGAGTGGCGCAGCACGCGCAAGAACATCCTGCTCCAGGCGGAGATGCGCGATCTGCCGCGCGCGCGGGCCGAGGAACGCGCCGACCAACTCATCGCGATGGCCGGCCTGCGCGGGTTCGAGTCGGCGTATCCGCACGAACTCTCCGGCGGGATGCAGCAGCGGGTGGCGCTCTGTCGTGCGCTGCTGCACGAGCCGCCGATCCTCTTGATGGACGAACCGTTCGGAGCGCTCGACGCGCTGACGCGCGAGCAGATGAACGTCGAGCTGTACCGCATCTATCGCGAGACGGGGACGACGATCGTCTTCGTCACGCACTCGATCCCCGAGGCGATCTACCTCTCGAACCGCGTCGTCGTCATGACGCCGCGGCCCGGGCGAATCGCCGAGATCCTCGACGTCGGCTTGCCGGTCGAACGCGACTACGGCACGACGATGGCTTCGCCCCAACTCGCCGCACTTGCCGATCGCGCGCGCGCCCTGCTCGGGGCGTCGGCGCACCAGGAGTAATCATGTCTCGTCGTACCGTCGGCATCGCCATGAACGGCGTCACCGGCCGCATGGGGATGAACCAGCATCTCATCCGCTCGATCCTCGCCATCCGAGAACGCGGCGGCATTCGCCTCGATGACGGCACCGTCATCTGGCCCGAGCCGGTGCTCGTCGGACGCGATGCCGAGAAGCTCGAACTGCTCGCGCGCGAGCACGGCATCGCGCGCTGGACGACCGACCTCGACGCGGCGATCGCCGATCCCGCCTGCGAGATCTTCTTCGACGCCGCGACGACGGCGGCGCGTCCGGGGCTGCTCGAACGCGCGATCGCCGCCGGCAAGCACGTCTACTGCGAGAAGCCGCTCGCGCCGACGCTCGACGAGGCGCTGCGTATCGCGCGGCTCGCCCGCGAAGCCGGCGTGAAGGACGGCATCGTCCACGACAAACTGTACTTGCCGGGATTCCTCAAGCTGCGCCGGCTGGTCGAAAGCGGGTTCTTCGGTCGCATTCTGAGCGTGCGCGGCGAGTTCGGTTATTGGGTGTTCGAAGGCGACTGGGGCCCGCAGCCGCAGCGTCCGTCGTGGAACTATCGGGCCGAGGACGGCGGCGGAATCATGCTCGACATGTTCTGCCACTGGCGCTATGTGCTGGAGTATCTGATCGCGCCGGTGCGCGGCGTGATGGCGCTCGGCGCGACGCACATTCCGACGCGGGTCGACGAACGCGGCCGGCCGTACGCGTCGACCGCCGACGACGCCGCGTACGGCATCTTCCAGCTCGACGGCGGGATCGTCGCGTCGCTCAACTCGTCGTGGTGCGTGCGCGTGAACCGCGACGAGCTCGTCGAGTTCCAGATCGACGGCACGCACGGCAGCGCGGTCGTCGGTCTGCGCGGCTGCAAGATCCAGCCGCGCCAGATGACGCCGCGCCCGACCTGGAATCCGGACGCCCCCAACCCGATCGACTTCGCGGCGAGCTGGAGCGAGGTGCCCGACACCGAGCACTACGACAACGGCTTCCTCGTGCAATGGGAGCAGTTCTTGCGCCACGTCGTCGCCGGCGAACCGTTCCCGTACGGATTCCTCTCCGGCGCGAAGGGCGTGCAGCTGGCCGAACTCGGGCTGCAATCGTGGCGTGAGAAGCGCTTCCTCGAGGTGCCGGAGCTCACCGTCGACTCGGTGCTCACCTGATGCTCGCGACGTCGTTGCGTCTGCCGCGCGCCGACGGGACGGCCGCGCCGTTCGTCCCGAGCACCGTGCCGCGGCACCCGATCGTCGCGCAGCCGCCGCCGCGCACGCGCATCGCGTATGCGGCCGCACACGTCGTCGCCGACCCGCTCGTGGCGATCGATCCGATCCTCGGCGGCGCGATCGACTGGGATGCGACGCTCGCCTACCGGCGCCATCTGTGGTCGCTCGGCTTCGCGGTGGCCGAAGCGATGGACACCTCGCAGCGCGGGATGGGACTGAGCGTCGCGAACGCGCGCGAGCTGATCGCGCGCTCGGCTGCGGAGGCGAAGGCTGCGGGCGGCGCGATCGCGAGCGGCGTCTCCACCGACGACCTGCCGGCCGGCGAACCGGCAACGCTCGCACAGATCGAAGCCGCATACCTCGACCAAGCGGCGTTCGTGGAGCGCGCGGGCGGCCGGATCATCCTTATGGCGTCGCGTCACTTGGCCCACGCCGCGCACGGCTACGACGACTACGCGCGCGTCTACGCGAACGTTTTGGGTCAGGTCCGCGAGCCGGTGGTCCTGCACTGGCTAGGCGACATGTTCGACCCGCAATTGAGCGGGTATTGGGGCGCGGCCGATCTCGACCGGGCCGCCGAGTACGCGCTCGCGATCGTGCGCGAGAACGCGGCGAAGATCGACGGCATCAAGATCTCGCTGCTCGACGCGCAACGTGAGATCGCTTTTCGACGCCGCCTGCCGGCAGGCGTGCGGATGTACACCGGCGACGACTTCAACTATCCGGAGCTCATCGCGGGCGATGTGCGGGGTTACAGCGACGCGCTGCTCGGGATCTTCGACGCGATCGCACCGGCCGCGCGCGCGGCGTTCGCTGCGCTCGACGCGGGCGACCGTACGCGCTACGACGCGATCCTCGAGCCGACGGTCGCGCTCTCGCGCCACATCTTCGCGGCGCCGACCTACGCCTACAAGACCGGCGTCGTCTTCCTGGCCTACCTCAACGGCTACCAGAGCCACTTTCACATGATCGCCGGCGCCGAGAGCGCGCGCTCGATCCCGCATCTGGCCCGCATCCTGGAGCTGGCCGATGCGGCCGGCTTGATCGTCGACCAGGAACGCGCCGCTGAGCGCATGGCACGCGTCCTGGCGGTCGCCGGTATCGGCTGATGGAGCGCGGCCGCCTCTCGCTCAACCAGTACACCGTCAAACCGTGGTCGCTGCACGAGGCGATCGATGCGTGCGTCCGTCACGGCATCCCATCGATCGCGCCGTGGCGTGACAAGCTCGCGGCGCACGGCGTCGCGGCGGCGGCGCGCGATCTGCGCGACGCCGGACTGCGCGTGTCGAGTCTCTGCCGCGGCGGATTTTTCCCCGCCCCCAGCGCGGCGGAACGGCGGGCGCGCATCGACGACAACCTGCGCGCCGTCGACGAAGCCGCGACGATCGGCGCACCGGTGCTGGTGCTCGTCTGCGGCCCGGCCGCCGGCGCGAGCCTGCGCGATGCGCGCGCGATGGTCGCCGACGGCATCGAAGCCGTGCTGCCCCATGCCCAAGCCTGCGACGTGCGGCTCGCGATCGAACCGCTGCACCCGATGATGATCGCCGAACGCTCCGTCATCGCGTCGCTCGGCGAAGCGAACAATCTCTGGGAACAGTTCGCCTCACCGCACGTCGCGGTGATCGCGGACGTCTACCACATCTTCTGGGATTATCGGGTCGAGGCGGAAATCGCGCGCGCCGGCGCGTCGATCGCCGGCTTCCATCTCTCCGACTGGTGCACCCCGACCGGTGACGTCACTGCCGACCGCGCGATGATCGGCGACGGCATCATCGACATCCCGGCCCTCGCCCGAGCGGTCGCTGCGGCCGGTTTCACCGGCGACATCGAGATCGAGATCCTCAACGCCCGCCTGTGGGCCGGCGATCAGGAGACGACGCTGCGCACCTCGCTTGAGCGATACGAGCGGCTCTAAACGCCCGCGGCCAAGAAGGGCTGTGCCCTAACGCGGTTGGGGCAGCGGCTGCCGCATGAAAACCTCGTGGGGCGCACGACGCCGCAAGCGGCGGAGGCGGCGGGAACAGCACAAGCGACCACTCTCCCGCATCACGCAGCGTAACCGTGCGGGCGGGTCGGCGCTACGCCGCGATCTGCGGGATCGGGAGCGCTTTGAACTCCATCGCCAGGTCGATTTCGATCTGACAGTCGAGGCAGCGAACGGCGTGGCCCAGGGTGGCATCGGCGGGGTTGCGGTGCTCGTCGCCGCAGTCGGGACAGCAATACGACGTATCCATGCCCTCACGCTACCGGCCGAGGGTGCCACCTGGGTGGCATAACGGAACCGGTTCCGCTAGGGACCGGCCGCTCCGGCGCCGATACTCCAAGGGAGTGTCCGTGGAGCGTCGGTTCGAGCGCGTCCTGGAGATCACGCGTGACATTTTGCGTCTGCGTGAACTTGATCTTGCGCTGGAGTCGATCGCTCGCGGCGTAACCGACCTTTTCGGCTTCCGCTACGTGACGATCGTCTTGGCCGACGGCAACCTGACCGGCGAGATGAGCCGGCGGGTGATGCTCGGCTACACCGACGACGTGGTGCAAGCGCGCAAGAACGAGCGTGTCGGGAAGCAAGACATTCTCTCGGCGCTCGGCCCGCAGTTCGAGGTGTTCGAGAACGCCTACTACATCCCGGCGGAACGCGAGTTCCACTGGGACCGCGCGATCTACGCCGGCGAAACCGATCGTGACTCGCCGCGCGAGGCCGCCGACGCGTGGCACGAGCGCGACTCGCTTTGCCTCGTGCTGCGCGACTCCGAGGGCGAGATGATCGGGTACCTCAGCCCCGACACGCCGGCCGACGGAAAGATCCCGACCCGTGAGACGCTGCGCGGCCTGCAGCTCTTCGTCAACCTGATGGGCCTCGCGCTGGCCAACGCGCAAGCCCACCGCGCCGAAGTCGAACGCAGCCGGCTGCTCGAGGCGAACCAGGCTCGGCTGCGGCACGAGGCGACGCACGACGCCCTCACCGGACTCCCGAACCGTACGTTCTTCCAGGAACGGCTCGCCGCCACGCTCGAGACGGCGCGTTCGCGGCCCGATCGGATCTACGCGGTCCTCTTCGTCGATCTCGACGAGTTCAAGTCGATCAACGACTCGCTCGGCCACATGGCCGGCGACGCGCTGCTGATGGCGGTCGCCGACCGCATGCGTGCGACGGTCGGCGCCGACGACTTCATCGCCCGCATCGGCGGCGACGAGTTCGCGTTGCTGCTGACCCACCGTCACGACCTCGGCCACATCGAGGACGCGGTCGAGACGATTCAAGACGCGCTCGTCGCGCCGATGCTGATCGAAGGCCGCTCCGTCTACAACACCGCCTCGATCGGGATCGCGGTCATCGAACCGACCGAAGAGCGGATCGAGGAAGTGCTGCGCAACGCGGACACGGCGATGTATCACGCCAAGTCGCTAGGGCGCGGTCGGCATGCGTTCTTCGACCACCACATGCATTACGAAGCGGCCCGGCGGCTGGCGCTGACCAGCGATCTGCGCGCGGCGATCGAAGGCGAGCAGTTCAGCGTCGAGTACCAGCCGATCGTGCGCCTGGACAACCAGCGCATCACCGGCTTCGAAGCGCTGGTGCGTTGGAAGAACCCAATCACCGGTGACGTGCTGCCCGGCGAGTTCATCCCGCTCGCCGAGGACGTCGGTCTCGTCGTGCCGATCGGGCGCTACGTGTTCGTCGACGCGTGCCGCCGCTTGGCGGAATGGCGCCGGCGCGCGCCGCTGCTCGATCTGCGGATGCACGTGAACCTCTCGGTACAGGAAGTGCTCGAACCGGATCTCGACGCGTTCGTGGCACGCAACCTGCGCCGCTTCGGCCTCTCCTCCGACGACGTCGTGCTCGAGATCACCGAGTCGGCGGTGATCCGCTCGAACACGCTCTCGCTCGGCTCGCTCGCACGGCTGCGCGCGACCGGCGTGCACCTGTGCATCGACGACTTCGGTACCGGCTACTCGTCGCTGCGCTACCTGCACCAACTGCCGTTCGACGCGCTCAAGATCGACCGGTCGTTCGTCGAGAGCGCCGACGGCGGCCTCGGCAGCGCGCCGATCGTGCGCATGCTGATCCAGCTCGCGCAATCGTACGGCATCGACGTCGTCGCCGAGGGCGTCGAGACCGAACGCCAGGCGCAGGAACTCATCGCGCTGGACTGCGAGTTCGCGCAAGGCTTTCTCTTCTATCGCCCGATGAGTCCGGAAGCCGTCGGCGCGCTGCTCGACTCGACGATCGGCGCCGTCGCCGCTTCGTAGCGCTAGACTGCCTGCGCGGCGGCTGTTCGCCAGCGCGCGCGCGCCGCATACGCCGTCGTCCACACGATCAGCAGCCCGATCGATCCGATCCCAAGGACCGGGGAGACGACGATCGCCACGGCGGGCGTCAGTACGAGCGCGAGGCCGACCCGCAGCACCGCCTCGGTGAGCAGCCCGAGTCCCCACACCGCGGTCAGCAGTCGCAGCACGCGGCGGAAGCCGGGATTCGACCAATTCGCATCCCAAGCGGCCTGCGCCGCAGGATCGCCCGCCGTGTTGAACTGGCGACCCAGATGGAAGATCAGCGGGCGCGAGAGTGCGAGCGAGACGAGGAACGCAATGCCGAAGAGACCGGTGAAGAGCGACTCCTTGGCGATCGCGAATACCGCGTTGCCGGTGACGAACGAGAGCGCGATGCCGACGACGAGCGCCGCCAGAGACGCGACGCCGAGCACGTCGATGCGCCGGCGCAGCGCGCTGACGATGCCGTCGCCGAGCGGAAAGAGGGCCGCGATGCCGAGCGCGACCACCGGCGAGCGTCCGTGATGCAGCAGCCACTGCGCGACGATCAACGGCACCACGACGTTGATCGCGAGGCTGCGGTAGAGCGCGGTGAAGCGTGGCACGCCGGGTCCGGCACCCGGCAACCTGTTAGAGCGTATCATCGGCAATCCAGGCTCCGTGCAAACCGTACGGCACGCGCTGTGGGAGCGCGACCGTCGCGACGTGGCGGAGGTCGCTCGCGTCGAGGATCACGAAGTCGCTGGCTTCGCGCGCGGCGTCGTACACGTAGGTCATCAGCCAGCCCGCGTCTTCCGCGACGTCATCCGCAGCGGGGACGAACACGGCCTCGCCGGTCGCTCGCCGCGCGCCGAAGTCGTACGTCCACGACGCGCCGTTCGCGACGTCGTACTTGGTGACCACGCCGCGGCAATGCTCGTCCGTCTGAATCGCGTAGCCGTAGCGATACGCGCTGCCCGTGCGGCGCGGGTCGGCGAGCGGGAATTCGACCGCGCGTTCGTCGAGCGTCGTCTCCGCGACGCTGCCGCGCGTGAGGTCGATCGTCCAGCGATGCAGCGTGCTCGCCGGAAAGTCGAGGCCGTGACGGCGCCAGAGGTCGGGATACCGCACGGCGTCGAGCACGATCGTCTCGCCGCGATCGTAGGCGTTGAGCACGTGGAACACATAGCACGGCTCGATGGCGAACCAGCGGACGTCCGCGGAGGGATCGTCGCGGCGCAGCACGCCGAGCCGTGCGCCGTAGTCGTCGCTCCAGCGGAACGGCATCGTCCCGGTCTGCGCGAGCGCCAGGTCGAACACGACGGGCAGATCGAGGAAGATCACGTGCCGGCCGGTCAGCGCAATGTCGTGCATCATCGTCACGCCCGGAACGGCGATTGAGCGGCTCTCGGCCAACGTGCCGTCGGCGGCGATGCGGTGATAGGTGAGGCCCGGCGGGTTCATGCTCATGCCGTATGCGTGCAGCTCGCCGGTGCGCGGGCAACGCTTCGGGTGTGCGGTGAACGGCGTCGTCAGGCGGCCGCCGAAGTCGTGCGGACCGACCGTGTCGAGTTCGGGACTGACCTCGTACGGAAACGACGACTCCACCAACGCGAGGATGCGGCCGGCGTGCGCGATCACGCTGGTGTTGGCCACGGCCGCGGTCAGGTCGATCGAGCCGTCAGAACGGCGATACGACGTCTCGCCGGTGAAGGAGCGCGTGCGCACCCAGCGGTTGCGGTACCACCGCGCACGGCCGCCCTCGAGCCGCAGCCCGTGCAGCATGCCGTCGGACAAGAACGGATGACCGGGGCTCGAACCCGGTCGCGCGTTGGGCCCGTTGCGGAAGAATCGACCGGCCAGCTCCGGCGGGATCGCCCCGAGCACCGGCAGGTCCACGGCTTCGACCTCGTGCGCCACCGGGGTCATGAACGGGTCTTCCATTTGAGGAATCGGGGAGGCGGTCGTCATTGGCGTTGCTCTCCTTGCGGATCACCGGTCGCCGTGTTATGGTGCGATCGATGCGTAAGTTATTACATGTAAGAAATTACATGTCAAGCGTTTTGCCATGGCGATAGGAACCTTGGGGCACGCGCTCCTCGGACTGCTCGTCCAGCGAGAGTGCACGGGGTACGAGCTCACCCGCACTTTCGACGAGAGCCTAGCCCACGTGTGGCCGACGAAGCACAGCCAGATCTATCCGGAATTGGCGAAGCTTCAGGCGGCGGGGCTGATTCGCCAGAGCGGCGCGGGCCCGCGCGGCAGCAAGACGTACGCCGCGACCGCCGAGGGGCTCGCCGAGGTACGGCGCTGGATGCGTGACACGATCCCCTCCGAGAGCGTCCGCACCGAGCGCATGCTGCGCGTGTTCTTCCTGTGGCTGATGCCGCCCGAAGAAGCGATGACGTACCTGCGTGAAGTGGGCGGGCGTCACCGCGAACGCCTCGCGCACTACGAGGCGATCGCGGCCACGATTCCCGCGGGCGATCCAGCGAACCGTATGAGCCGGATCGCGATCGAAGCGGGCATCCGCTTCGAATCAGCGATGGGGGAATGGGCGTCCTGGGCCGTCGACGAGCTGGAAAAATGCGCATCCTGATCCCGCTCCCGGCGCGGGATTTCGACCCGACCGAAGCCGCGGTCAGTTGGAAGATTTTCCGCGACGCCGGTCACGACGTCACGTTCGCGACGCCGGACGGTGCTCGCGCCGCCTGCGATCCGCTGATGATCAGCGGCGAAGGACTCGACCCTTGGGGCTGGATCCCGCTGCTGAAGAAGATCCGCGTCATGGGACTGGTGCTGCGCGCCGACCGCGCGGCGCGCACCGCGTATTACGAACTCGAACGCGACGCGGAGTATGCCGAACCGTTGAGGTACGAAGACTTGCGCGCGGATGCGTTCGACGCACTCCTGCTGCCGGGCGGCCATCGAGCGCGCGGAATGCGCGCATACCTCGAAGATGCAGCCTTGCAGCGGATCGTCGCGGAATTCTTCGACGCAGGCAAACCCGTCGCGGCGATCTGTCACGGCGTCGTCCTCGCCGCGCGCAGCACCTCGGCGAAGACGGGCCGCTCCGTCCTTTACGGCCGCGCGACGACGGCGCTGACCTGGCGCCAGGAACGCCTCGCCGCCGGCGTCGGCCGCATCGCGCGCTTTTGGGAGCCGCTCTACTACCGCACGTACCCGGAGGGACCCGGCGAAGCTGCCGGCTATCGCTCCGTGCAAGCCGAGGTGACGCGCGCCCTCGAACACGCCGCCGACTTCCGCGAACCGCAGCGCGGCATGCCGGACTACGACCGCAAGATCAGCGGAACCACGCGCGACTCCGCGACGGACGCGCGTCCCGCCTTCGTCGTTCGCGACGGCACCTACGTCTCCGCGCGCTGGCCCGGCGACGCCCACACCTTCGCCAAAACGTTCGCCGCCGTTTTGAACGAAGCAGCCCGGCCGTAAGACGTGGCGCAGCCGTCAGAGGTCGGCCGCACCCTTGCGAATCGCGGTGTCGAAGGCCCCGGCGTCGTCGTAAAGCAGAGCGTCAGGGATGTGCTGGCCGGTGAGTCCGGCGATGTGCGCCTTCCCGACCTTCACCAGACCAGGTTGGGGGAGCGTTCGTATCTGCTGGCCCATGAAGAGTTCGCGAACGGCCTTGGCCTTCACGAGCGCGGTCCCTTGGTCGCTCATGCGCAGCGTGGCAGCGTTCCCTCCGGCGTACGCGTCGACGTTATCCGACTCCGCCTTCACTGCGTCCGCTCCCGGCTTCGTGGCCATCGACGCCGTGAGGATCGCCGATACCGCCGGGAACATCGCGCCGGCCAGGCTCTGCACCTTGGTGAATTCGGTCTGCGAGATCCGAGGGATCGGTTGCGCCGAGTCGACCGCGGCGTTGATCGCTTCCACCTTGTCCATCGCGGCGCGGGCGTCGCTGCTGCTGATGACCTTGTACATCTTCCCGTACGCTTCTTCGATTGGACCCGCATAGCTCGCCCAAAGCCCGTGCCACGTGTTGTCGACGCCGCGCACGTAAACGCCGGACGCGACGTTCGCGTACGCGTTGTACAGGTTGGCGAAGTCTGCGGTTTTCCGTTGGAACAGCGCGACGCCGGTCGTCGGGTCCGCCCGGAACTCGTTCCAGCACAGCAGAAACGCCGTCAGCCGGGCGTAGGCTGCAGCGTGAAAGTTCTCGAGCGGCAGCGTCGCCGAACCCTGTGCCTGGAAGTTCTGCGCGAACGTCGCGTGCGACGCGCCGACCTGCGTGGGTAGTTGCGGCCGGTCCTCCGTGGTGGTGTAAACGCCCTCGGCCATCGTCGCGACGCCCGGCCATTCCCCGCTGATTCGGCCGAACTCGCTGGCGTTGTGGAATTCTCCGATCACGTGCCGCTTCGGAAGCAAGACGTCCGCCGGACGTCCGAGCGCCAACTCCCTCATGTCGCTCACGGCCTTGAGCGTGTACTCATTCGCCGACGTCAGCGGCGCCGCAAGCGGGGTGCAGTTGTCGGTGACCTTCGCGGTCGCGCCGACGACCGTGCCGAAGGTCTCCCCCGTCGCGAGGATCTTGATCTTTCGCTGAACCGGTCCGCTGCCGGGAATCATCGCGATGTCGGCGAGGCGATGTCCCAACCGCGCCGGCCTGCGGTCGACTCGCGCCGGAATCGGAGCCGCAGACCCGGACATCCGCCGCGAAGCGACGCCGGGCACGCTCACCCGCGGTATTCTTTGGTAGGCGGTCTCGCGCACCGGCGCCTCCGATTTTCGAACACGACTCGTTGGGCGAACGAGCTTTACGGCTGCACGACATCGCTCCTCCGGCGACGCACAAAGCGGCCCCCGCACCGAAGTGCGAGGGCCGCTTTGTTGACAACGTGCGGAGTTTAGTGGACGAGGAAGCCGACGAGCAGCAGTGCGACGATGTTGAGCACCTTGATCATCGGGTTGATCGCCGGTCCGGCGGTGTCTTTGTAGGGATCGCCGACGGTGTCACCGGTGACGGCCGCGGCGTGCGCGAGCGAACCTTTGCCGCCGTAATGTCCGTCCTCGATGTACTTCTTGGCGTTGTCCCACGCGCCGCCGCCCGAGGTCATCGAGATGGCGACGAAGATGCCGGTGACGATCGCGCCGACCAACACGCCGCCCATGACCTGCGCGCCGGCGTTGCCCGGGAGCACGCCGATCAGCGAGAGGATGACGATCAGGATCGGCACGCCGATCGGGATCAGCGCCGGCGCGATCATCTCGCGCAGCGCCGCCTTGGTGACGATGTCGACCGTCGTCCCGTAGTTCGGCTTCTGCGTGCCGTCCATGATGCCGGGCATCTCGCGGAACTGACGGCGCACTTCCTCGACGACCGCGCCGGCGGCGCGGCCGACCGACTGCATCGAGAGCGAAGCGAAGACGAACGGCAGCGAGCCGCCGACGATCAGGCCGCAGAGAACCCACGGGCTGTTCAGGCCGAACGTTACGGGGTTGGTCGCGCACGCAAGCGTCGGCGTCGCCGCACAGCGGTCGCTGAGCTCTTGCACGAACGAGGCGAACAGCACGACGGCGGCGAGACCGGCCGAGCCGATCGCGTAGCCTTTGGTGACGGCCTTCGTCGTGTTGCCGACGGCGTCGAGCGGATCGGTGACGCCGCGAACGCTGTCGGGCATCTCCGACATCTCGGCGATGCCGCCGGCGTTGTCGGTGATGGGTCCGAACGAGTCGATCGCGACGATGATCCCGGCCATCGAAAGCATCGACATGACCGCGATCCCGACGCCGTAGAGGCCGGCGTACGAGTACGACACGAGGATGCCGATGACGATGACGAGCGCCGGCAGCGCCGTCGACTGCATCGAGATCGCGAGACCCGCAATCATGTTCGTCGCGTGACCGGTGGTCGACGCTTTCGCGATCTGCTGGACCGGCGGGTACTGCGAGCCGGTGTAGTACTCGGTGATGTAGGTGATCAGACCGGTGACGAGCAGGCCGACGAGCGTGCAGATCCAGATCCCGACGGTTCCGACGTGCTGCCCGTTCGGCAAGGTCACGCCGCCGTCGCCGAACTGAGCCTGGGCGACGAACCAGAATGCGATCGCCGAGAGCACGCTCGCGACGATGAGTCCCTGGTACATCGCGCCCATGATCTTGGCGGGCGTCGGGGTCGCGGTCTTGCTCATGCGCACGAACAGCGTTCCGATGATCGAGGCGACGATCGAGACGCCGCCCAGGATGAGCGGGAACGTCACGGCGCCGGCGACCTTCGTGCCGAAGAGCAGGTGGCCGAGCAGCATCGCGGCGATCGTCGTGACGGCGTACGTCTCGAACAAGTCGGCCGCCATGCCGGCGCAGTCGCCGACGTTGTCGCCGACGTTGTCGGCGATGACCGCCGGGTTGCGCGGATCGTCTTCCGGAATACCGGCTTCGACTTTGCCGACGAGATCCGCGCCGACGTCGGCGGCTTTGGTGAAGATGCCGCCGCCGAGGCGGGCGAACACGGAGATCAGCGAGCAGCCGAAGGCCAGGCCGATCAGCGCCGCGAGGCTATCCGATTCCGGCGACGCGTGGTTCGCATTGATGCTGCTGACGATCCAGTAGTAGCCGCTGACCGCGAAGAGGCCGAGGCCGACGACCAGCAAGCCGGTTACCGCGCCGCCCTTGAACGCGAGGTCGAGCGCGGGTGCGACGCCGCCGCGCGCCGCTTCCGCGGTGCGGACGTTGGCGCGCACGGAGACGATCATGCCGATGAAACCGGCGGCGCCCGAGAGGACGGCCCCGATCACGAACCCGATCGCCGCCTCGATGCCGAGCGGCGCCGGAAGCACGGCGATGATGATCGCGAGGATGACCGCGACGATGGCCACGGTGGTGTACTGACGGCGCAGAAACGCCATCGCGCCTTCCTGGATGGCGGCTGCGATCGATTGCATCGTCGCGTTGCCCGCGGGCTGCTTGAGCACCCAGGAGACGAGGTAGAGGCCGTACAGAATGGCGATCAGGCCTGCGACGAGGCCGATCTCGATTCCGAGATTTTGAGTCAAACCGATGGTCACGATGGTCCTTTTCGACACAAAGAAAGGCCCGACCGAGTCGAGCGCTTCGAACGGTCCCCCGTTTAGCGCCACCGGACTCCCCTCCTCTGCCGGCGGAACGGGCATCACCGCTTCGGCCTCGAAAGGCGCGGCGGAATGGAGTCGACCGAGTTCCTGATCGTGGGCTGTGGACCGGCGGGTGGGACAGCTGCCCGTGAGGCCGCCCGGCGTGGGATCGCGACGGTCGTCCTGGAGCGCGATCCCGTCGTGGGCGCCAAACGCGTGTGCGCCGCCGGGCTTCGGCCGGGCTTCTGCGAGGACTTCGACCTCCCGCGCGAGATCGTGCACCTGGACCCGCCGACGATCACCCTTACCACCGTCAAGCGGACCTACGCCTTCCAGGTCGGACCCTCGCATACCACGACCCGCGAGGAGCTCGACGGGACGATCGCCGCCCTGGCCCTCCGCGAGGGTGCGGAGATCCGCACCAGCACCCTGTTCCGCGGGCTGCGCCGCGAGCGTGAAGGCGTCGTCGTCGAGTACGCCGACACCAAAGCCGGGACGCGTCGGGCGATCCGGGCGCGCAGCGTCTTTTTGGCCCAGGGCTCGAGCGCCCGGCTCGACGACGTCGATCCGCGCTTCCGGCATGCCGGCTGGAACGCCGGCCTCATCACCTGTCTGCAGTACCGCGTCTATCCCGCGCGCCCGGCCGTGCCGCGGACGTACTCGACGCTCGAGATGCACTATTACGTCAGCCCCCGCTCGGGGCACAACGTCATCGCTTGGATGTTCCCGAAGCGCGATCACCTCTCGATCGGCCTGGGGATCCAGGCCAAGATTCCGGGGGGCGACCTGCGGGCCGAGCTCGACGCCTTCTTGGCGACGGTCCAGGAGCGGCTGTTCGCCGGCGTTCCCTACACGGTCCGCACGGAAGGCAACCTGCTCTACGGCGGCCTCCCCCGCCCCGCGATCGGCGCCGACGGCGTGATGGTCGGCGGCACGGCGGCCGGTCTGGTCGATGCGACCACCGGCGAGGGGATCCACGAGGCGGCGACCACCGGACGGATCGCCGCCGAGGCGGTCGCCGCCGGGCGCGCGGCCGGCACGCAGGATCCGGCTGCGGTCTACGAGCGTGGCGTGAAGCGGGCGTTCTACGGACGGCTGCGCCGTCGCCAACGCCTGATGACGATGCTCGAGCGCAAGCCGGCCCGTTTCGACGTGCTCTTCGACCAGCTCGAGCGCACGCCGCGATTCGCCGAACTGCTCCAGCGCGATCGCAATGCATTCTCGCCGATGGAATGGATGTATCTCTACGGCCAGGCCGCGAAGTTCTCGCTCTCCGCGCTACGGGTGTAATCGCTCCTCTCCATGCTGCGTTTCTTCGTCGATCGCTTGGTCCGGCTGCTCCTCGTGCTGGTCGCCATCACCGTGGTCAGCTTCCTTTTCATGCACGCCATTCCGGGCGATCCGGTCACCTTGCGGCTCGGGGAGCACGCGAGTCCGGCCGAAGTCGTCCACTTGCGCGCCGCGCTCGGCTTGGACAAGCCGTGGTTCGTGCAGCTCGCGTTGTATCTCGCGGCGGTGGGCCACGGCGATCTCGGCGTCTCGGTGTTCGATGCGCAGCCCGTCGCGCAGAAGCTGGCGCAATATTTTCCCGCGACGCTCGAACTGACGCTCGGCGCGATGCTCTTCGCGATCGCGATCGGCATCCCGGCGGGCGTGATCGCGGCGGTGCGTCACCGGCACGCCATCGACGCGATCACGATGAGCGCGGTCCTGCTCGGCGTCTCGATCCCGGTGTTTTGGCTCGGCTGGATGCTGGTGTACGTGCTCGCCGTGCTGCCGTCGCACGCCGGACTGAACCTCTTCCCGATCTCGGGACGCATCGCGCTGACCTACTTCATCCCCGCGCGCACGCATCTCGTCGTCGTCGATGCGCTCCTGGCCGGCAACGGCCGCGCCGCGCTCGATGCGCTGTGGCACCTGATTTTGCCGGCGATCACGCTGGGCACGATTCCGCTGGCGATCGTCGCGAAGATCACCCGCAGCGGGATGCTCGACGTGCTCTCGTCGGACTACATCCGCACCGCCCGCGCGAAGGGTCTGGACGAACGCGCGGTCGTCGTCAGACACGCGCTGCGCAACGCGCTGATCCCGATCATCACGATCCTCGGCTTGCAGACCGGCTTGCTGCTCGGCGGTGCCGTACTGACCGAGTCGATCTTCGCCTGGCCCGGCGTCGGACGGCTCGCCTTCGAAGCGATCTCCAACCGCGACATGCCGCTGATCAACGGCTGCATGCTCCTCTTCGCGACCGTCTTCGTCATCGTCAACACCGCCGTCGACATGCTTTACGCGGTAGCCAACCCCCGAATCCGCTTTGAATAGGCGCTCCGCCCCAGGCTGCGCGCCCCCCACGGCGCTGCGCGCCGCGGGGCCCCCGGGTCCGACCTCGCCGCAACTGGCTGCTCGTTGCTCGATGTTCCTGCGCTCGGTCCGCCACCATGCTTGACATCTCCGATGTCGAATTTACTACGCTGCGCGATTTGGTTCGCGAGCGGTTCGGGATTTGGTATGACGACCAGAAGCGGTTTCTGCTGCTGAGCCGGCTCTCGACGCGCGTTGCGAAACGCGGCTTCGAGACGTTCGGCGCGTACGTGCGCTTCTTGAAGGACGGCCCGCGCCGCGAAGAAGAGTGGACCGATCTCGCCTCGGTGCTTTCGAACAACGAGACGTACTTCTTTCGCGAACGCGCGCAGCTCAAGGCGCTGGCCGCCGGAATTCTCGACGAGTTCCTCAAGCGCTCACCGCGGGTGCGGCTGTGGTCGGCGGCGTGCTCGTCGGGGGAAGAGGCGTTTTCGCTGGCGATGACCTTGATCGAGACGGGCAAGATTCCCGACGCCATGCTCTCGATCCGCGCGACCGACATCTCGCCGCGGGTCCTCGACCTGGCCGAAAAGGGCTACTACCGGGCGCTCTCGTTCCGCGCGACCGAGCCGCCGATGCTGCACCGCTGGTTCCGCGCCCAAGGCGATGGGTTCGCGATCGACGATCGCGTGAAGAAACTGGTCTCGTTCGGCAGGCTCAACCTGCTCGACGGCGCACGCGTCGCAGCCGAAGGACCGTTCGATGCCATATTCTGCCGCAACGTGCTGATCTATTTCGACAAGCCGACCCAGAAGCGGGTCGTCGAGTCGTTCGCGAAAGCGCTCCGCCCCGGAGGCTACTTGTTCTTGGGCCACGCCGAGTCACTCTTTCATCTGACCGATCTCTACGAGCCGATCATCGGCCCCGACGCGATCGTCTATCGCCTCAAAGCTGAGGGCATGAAGCTCGGGGTGACGGCGTGAACCAGCCCCGCATCATCTCGGTCGTCGTCACCGACGACTCGGCGTTCATGCGCCGCGCGATCCAAAAGATGCTGGAGAAGGAGCCGGAGATCCGCGTCGTCGGCGCGGCGTCGAGCGGCGAAGAAGCGATCGCGATGGTCGAGCGCCTGCGTCCCGACGTCGTCACCATGGACGTCGAGATGCCCGGGATGGGCGGGCTCGAGGCGGCGCGGCACATCGTCGAGCGGCGCGGACCGCCGATCATCATGGTCAGCGCGGTCACGCGCGAAGGCGCGGAGATCACGCTGCGGGCGCTCGAGATCGGTGCCGTCGACTTCATCCCCAAACCCGACTCGGCGCTGATCGACATCGTGAACGTCCAGCGCGAACTCGTTGAAAAGGTCAAGCACTTCGGCTCCCGCGGTGCCTATCTGCGCGCGATGCAGGCATCGCGCGGGCGCACCGTCGAGCCGCCCCGCTCGCCGCTCTCGCCGCCGCCGCCGCCGCCGGTTCCGCCGCGTCCGGCCCGAGTCGCGCGCGCCGGCGGCTTCACCTGCGTCGCGATCGGCACGTCGACCGGAGGCCCGGTCGCGCTCTCGCGGATCTTGCCGAAACTTCCGGCGTCGTTTCCAACCCCGATCGTCGTCGTACAGCACATGCCCCCGGGCTTCACGCGTCCGCTTGCGGAACGGCTGGATGCTTCGAGCCGGATTGCGGTCGTCGAGGGCGCGCACGGCATGGCGCTCACCGTCGGGACGGCGATCATCGCGCCGGCCGGAAAGCAATTGCGCCTCGAGCGGACGCTCGGCGCGGTCACGGTCGTGCTCGGTGACGACGCGGTAAAATCGCTCCACGTCCCCAGTGTCGACGCGATGGCCGCGTCGGTCGGCGAGGTCTACGGATCGGGAGCGCTGGGCGTCATCCTCACCGGGATGGGGCACGATGGCGTCGTGGGGCTTCGAGTGATCAAGGAGCGCGGCGGATTCGTGGTCGGTCAGGACGAGGCCAGCGCGGTGGTGTACGGGATGCCGCGCGCAGCCGCAGTCGCCGGGCTGGTCGACCGCGTCGTGTCGCTCGACGCGGTGGCGCGCACACTGTGCGAGCTCACGGGGGTGGCCTATGCGGGGATTTAACCAAGCGCAAACCAGAATCAAACGGTTTTCGGCCGGACCCGAGGGGAGCTTTAGCGCTCGGCCGTGAACCGAAGAGTAATTGGGGACGACGCTGGGTGACGTCCCGTCTTTGGAGCATGCCGTGAAAGCACTCCGCGATTCTTCCCGTTACGTCATTGGCGGAATCGAACTTAGCCGCGAAGAGATCGTCCATAAATATCTGCACCTCGTGAAATACGTCGCGGGGCGAATTTCGATCAACTTGCCGCCGAACGTCGAGATCAACGATCTCATCAACGACGGCATCCTCGGTCTGATCGACGCGATCGAGAAATACGACGACGAACGCGGCGTAAAGTTCGAGACCTACGCCATTACGCGGATCAATGGCGCGATTCTCGACGCGTTGCGGGCGCTCGACTGGGTTCCCCGCGCGGTGCGGCAGCGTGCTCGCGAACTCGAACGGACGTACCAGGAGCTCGAAGTCGAATTCGGCCGCGCCGCGACCGAGGACGAAGTCGCCCTCAAGATGGGGCTCACTCGTAAAGAGCTCGACGTCCTCATGCAGAAGATCCGCGGCACCGCGGTCCTCTCGCTCGAAGAGTTCCTCCCCAACGAGCGCGGATACGAGATCCCGCTGCTCGACACGTTGCGCGACGACGGCACCGAGGTCACCAGCGCCGTCGAAGCCCGCGAGATCAAGCTCGCGCTGGTCCGCGCCGTCGACGACCTCCCGCCCCAAGAACGGACCGTGATCTCGCTCTACTACTTCGAGGGTCTCACCCTCAAGGAAATAAAGGGCGCGCTGAACGTCTCGGAATCGCGGGTCTCGCAGATCCACGCCCAGGCGGTGATCCACCTGCGCACGAAGCTTCGCTCGCTGCGGAACGACCTCGGCTATCGTGAGGGCGACCCGACCGTGAAGCAGAAGTACACCCGGAGAAATGCAGCCACCACCCCGACGGGCGACGTCGGAGCGACCGGCTAGCCAAGGGTCCACAGCCCGAGCAAGGAGGCCACCCCCGTGGCGATCCGTCCGACCGACATTCAGGGGGCGATCTGGCAAGCGGTGCAAACCGCTCCGCTGAATCAACGAGCGCAGGAAGCGCCGCGCGAAGCGCAGGCCGCGGCCCAAGCCGCGTTCGCCGCGCAGGTGGTGGAGCGCCAAGAGACGATCGACGAGGCCGCCGAGTCGCTGGGGAACCGTGTCGACGCCAACGCCGAACGCGATGCCCGCGGCGAGGCGCACGAGCGCGACGGCAAACGGCGCATGCCGTTCGAAGACGTCGTCGACGAGGCGGCCGGCTTCGATGAACCGCGGCATCTGATCGACTTCACGGCGTAGCGCCCGTGCGATGAGCGAGCGTCCATGAGCATCGATCCGCTTGCCGCGGGGGGCGCGGATCTTGCGGCGCTCATCGACGCCGAACTCGCATCGCTCGCCGCCGACGCGCAAGCGCTGCGCGCGCTGCTGGTCGTCGACGCGGTCGTGACCGCGCGCGTGCTGCCGTCGAACGGCCTGACCGATTTGCTCGAGATCGCCGGGCGCCGGGTGGCGGCGTCGCTTCCGCCGACCGTCCACCCCGGCGACGTGCTGCAAGTGCGCGTCACCGGCTTCGACGGCGAGCGCATCCTCTTGCAGATCGTCGCGACGGGCGCTCCGGCGGCGGTCGAGACCGGTCCGTCAAGCGTGCCGCTCGCGCCCGATCCCGGGCTCTTCGCCCCCGCGCCGGTCCCGCCGGCCGCCGCGTCCACGTCACCGCCCGCAGCGCCCCAGGCCGCGCCCGCGTCCCCGTCCGCCTCGCCCGCGGCTCCTTCCGCCGCGACGACCGCGCCGCCCACGCCGCCCGGCCTCGGGGGATCGCTCGGCGCGGTCGTTTCGCGCGCGTCGGTGACCGCGCCGTCGGGTGAGCCGTCGGCGCCGCGCGGTGACCTGCCGCTGCGCACGGTCGTCGTCGCGGGGGAACCGAACTCGATCGAAGCCCGTCTCGCCGCCGCGCGGGCGACGACGGCGCCCGGTTCCGCGACGCCGTCCTCGGCTGCGCCGGCCACGCTCGAGACGTCGCTCCTACCGGCGGCCGCGCCGCCGCCGATCCCGGCCCAACGCTTCGTGCCGCCCCCGCAGATCGCGCCCAAGATCGTCAGGAACCAGAACCAGAACGCGACGCTCGCCGACTTGGTCGGACGCCGGCTTCCCGCCCCGCCGGGCACCGTGAGCGCGCAGGCGTCCGCCGGCACGTTCGCCGGGAAGACGGGCTTGGCGGCGTACGCGGAGCCGGTCGCGCTGCTGCGCGCGCTGCGGCTGCCGGTGACGCCGAGCAACGTCGCGGCCGCGACCCTGGCGCTCGAACGGCCGGACCATCTGCCCAACGCGCTCGCGACGCTCGAACGCGCACTGCCGCGCGCCGCGGTCGAGCCGCACGTCGCCACGCTGCGAACGATGATCGCCTTCGTCGGACGGATCGACCCGCGCTCGCCGGCGCTGGCGGCGCAGATCGCGGCCTACGTCGAACACGTCGTCGACGGCGCCGAGCCGAAGCTCGCGACGCTGCTCGCCGCTGCACGCGCGTTGGAGACGCCCGCTCCGTTGCCCGGCGGTGCGCCGAACCCCACCGCGAACACCGCGGCCGCGACGGCGCAGCCGCCCGCCGGCGCACCGGCCGGTCGTCCCGCGTCGCCTCCCTCCGGCGCGCAAGCGGCGGCGCATCAAGCCGGGCCGGCGTCGCCGGCCCTCAACCCTGTGCGGTCGGCGCCCGATCCGCGGCCGACGATCGCGGCGGCGGTGGTCGCGGAACGCAGCGCGGCGCTGAGTGCCGATCTGAAGCAGACGATGCTGGTGCTGGCCGCCGACCCCGCGACGCCGGAAGCGCTGGCTCCCGCGCTGGCCGGAGCGATCAGCGCGCTGACCGCGGTGCAAGTGTCCGCAGCCCAAACGTTTGCCGCGAATCCGAACGGCATCGCGTTCACGATTCCGCTCGCCACGGAGCACGGACCGGCCAGCGCGCGAATCAGTGTTTCGCGCGACGCTCCGCAGCGCGGCGCCAAACTCGACGGCGAAAATTTCCGCATCGCGTTCGTGCTCGACACCGCGCACTACGGCACCGTTGCGATCGACTTGGTGACGGTGGGCCGTGACGTCACGGTCGACGTGCGGGCCGAGTCGGCGCCGACGATGCGGGTGTTCCGCGACGCGCTCGGGCGCCTGACCGAACGGCTGGAGTCGCTGCGCTATCGCGTCGCGTCCGCCGGCGCGTCGGTCGGCATCACGTCGACGGTCGGCGTCGAGGCGGCGCCCGCGCCGGCCGTCGATCCGAACGCCGTGGTCGACCGGTCGGCATGAACCCGCGCTATTACGACGCCCGGCGCAACGCGCCCGACCGTCCGGCGGCGGCGGCGCTTTCGTACGATCCGGCCGGCGCGGAGCCGCCGGAGATCGTCGCCGTCGGCCGCGGGCTGACGGCCGAGGAGATCGTGCGGATCGCGCGCGAGCACGACATCCCGGTCCATCAGGATGCGGGCCTCGTGCAAGCCTTGTCCAAGCTGGAAGTCGGCCAGGCGCTGCCGCGCGAGCTGTACGCGGTCGTCGCCGAAGTCCTCGCCTTCGTCTACGCGGTCGACGCGCAGGCCGCGGGATAGGCCTTACGAAGCGCCGAACATTCGCTCCGTGAAAATACGGAGATACGCGCCGTTACCGGTCGCGGCGCTGCTCGCGTGCGCGGTCGCCGCCGGGCCCGCGCCCGCAGCTGTGGGTCGGCCCCCGGCCTCGCCAGCGCCGGCAGCGTCGGCAGCCCCGGCCGCCCCGGGCGCGTACCCGCCGCCGGCCGTAACGCACCACAGCGTGACCGTCGGCGGCCGCACGATCGCGTATACCGCGAGAGCCGGCACGATGACGCTGCGCAACGCGGACAACGAAGAGATCGCGCAGGTGTTCTCCGTTTCGTACACCGCGGACGGTGCCGACCCGCGGACCCGTCCGGTCACGTTCTTTTGGAACGGCGGCCCGGGTTCGTCGTCGATGTGGCTGCACATGGCGTCGTACGGGCCGATGCGCGTTCCGGTCCCCTCGAACGCCACCCCGCCGGCGCCCGGCCTGCAGGTCGCACCGAACCCCGACTCGCTGATCGACACCAGCGATCTGGTCTTCATCGACGCCGTCGCTACCGGATACAGTCAGATCGCCGGGAAGGGAACGCCCAAAACGTTCTTCGGAATCGACGAAGACGCGCACGCGTTCGAACGGTTCATCCGCGACTGGGTGAACGAGAACGACCGCTGGCTCTCGCCGAAATTTCTGTTCGGCGAATCGTACGGCACGATGCGCGCGGCGGTGGTCGTCAACGGGCTGCAGCACGGCGGGATGGCCGTCGACGGGGTGGTGCTCGTCTCGTCGGTGCTCGACTACAACGCTCTCGACAACGGGCAAGGTCCGGGCGAAGACTATCAGTACGTCAGCTTTCTGCCGACCGAAGCCGCGGTCGCCTGGTACCATCATCGCGTTGCCGGGAACCCGCCGGACTTGGCGCGTTTCGTCGACGAGGTCCGCGCGTTCGCGCTCGGACCGTACGCCGACGCGCTGATGCGCGGCGACGCCCTCGACCCGGCAACGCGCCGTGAGATCGTCGCGAAACTGCACGCGTACACCGGCCTGGATCTTCCCTACATCGACCGCGCCGATCTGCGTATCGACCCGAGCCGCTTCGAGCACGTGCTGCTCGGCGGAGCGGGTTCGGCGACGGGGCGTCTCGACGGCCGCTACCAGGGTCCCGAGCTCGATCGCACGACCGACTCGGCGACCTACGATCCGACCAGCGACGATTTGCTGACCGACGCGATGGTGACGGCGTTCGGACGCTACGTGCGCGACGATCTCGGCTACCGTGTCGAGCGTCCGTATCTGGGGACGAACTACGGCGTCGTCGGCGCGCATTGGAACTTTCGCCGGACGCACTCGATCGTCGCCCCGAACTCCTCGAAAGACCTGCGCGAAGCGCTGATCAAGAATCCGTACCTGCACGTCTTCGCCGCCAACGGCTATTTCGATCTGGCGACGCCGTTCTTCGGCACGGAGTACACGCTCAACCACCTCGGACTCGACGCGACGACCCGCTCGCACGTCGACTACGGGTTCTATCCGTCCGGCCACATGATCTATCTCAACGACGAGGCGCGGCGCGCGCTGAAAGCCGATCTCGTGAAATTCTATCAAAAGGCTTCGGTGCGCTGATCATGCGACGACTCATCATCGCCCTCGTCGTAGCCGCGTTCGCGCTCGTCTCGGCCGCGCCCGCGCGCGTCCTCGCGCAAGCGACGCCCAGCCCGACGCCGTCGCCGCGGCCGATCCCCAAAGTCAAGGATGCGGTGACGCATCACGCGATTACGCTCGGCGGCCGGCGGATCGCGTACACGGCGCGCGCCGGCTCGCTGCTGCTGCACGACGCCGACGGTCTGCCGACGGCCAGCGTGTTCTACGTCGCCTACACCGCCGACGGCAGCGCGCCGCGCACGCGGCCGGTCACGTTCGTGTGGAACGGCGGCCCCGGGTCGTCGTCGATCTGGCTGCACATGGGCGCGATCGGCCCGGTCCGCGTGAAGGTGCCGTCCGACGGATCGCAGCCGCCGCCGAACCCGCCGCTGGTCCAGAACGAATCGTCGCTCCTCGACACCAGCGATCTGGTGTTCGTCGATGCGGTCGGCACGGGCTGGAGCACGGTCGTCGCGCGCGGTAAGACGACCGACTTCTACGGCATCGACGAGGACGCGAAGGCATTCACGCAGTTCATCGAGCGCTGGGTGTCGCGCAACGGACGCTGGGAGTCGCCGAAGTTTCTCTTCGGCGAATCCTACGGCACGACGCGCGCGGCGAACGTCGTGAACCTGCTGCAGACCGACGGCATGGCCGTCTCCGGCGTAGTGCTGCTCTCCTCGGCGCTCAGCTACAACCTGCTGCCGATCGGTCAAGGCCCGGGCGAAGACATCAACTACATCACGTATCTGCCGACTGAAGCGGCCGTGGCGTGGTACCACCACAAGGTCGCGGGCAATCCGCCGGACCTGGCCCGCTTCGCCGCCGAAGTGCGCGCATTCGCCGGCGGTCCGTACGCCCAAGCGCTCCGGCGCGGCGACACGCTCGATGCCGCGACCCGCGCGCAGATCGTGGCGAAGCTGCACGCCTACACCGGGCTCGACAGCGCGTATATCGAAGCCGCGAACCTGCGCATCAATCCCAATCGCTTCGGCGATCAATTGCTGCGCAGCAGCGGGCTGATCGTCGGCCGGTTGGACGGCCGCTACACCGGCACCGAACTGGATCGCAACGGGACGTTCCCGAGCTTCGATCCATCCTCGACGATGGCGGCCTCGGCGTTCGTCGGCGCGTTCAACCACTACGCCCACGACGTGCTCCACTACGCCGACGAACGCCCGTACGACGTCTTGGATTTCGGCGTGAACACGTCGTGGAAGTACCAGCGCGGCGAGGACTCGAACGCTCCCAGCGTCGTCGCCGACCTGAAGTCGGCGATCGCGCAGAACCCCTCGCTGCAGATCCTCTCCGCGAACGGCTACTACGATCTGGCGACCGCGTTCTACGGCACGGAATATCTGCTCGATCACATGAACCTGACGCCGGCGCAGCGCCGCCAGCTGCACTACGCGTACTACGCCTCAGGCCACGAGGTCTACCTCAACCACGACTCGCTGGTCCAGTTCAAAGCCGATCTGGTACGGTTCTACAAGGCTTCGTCACGCTGAGCGCAGTTTTGTGACGATGGACGCTGACGACTACATCGCGAGCTCGCTCATCGGCGGGAAACCGTGCACCGCGCGGCCTTCGTCGGCGTCGTTCTTCGCGGTGGACTTGTAGAGCTCGAGATGGCCGTCGGTCGCAAGCGGACGATACTTGTCGCGCAGGGCTTGCATCGCGACCTCGTCGAGCGGCGTGAAGCCGTCCGCGATGCGCACGTGATGATCGAGGACCTGCCGTGAGTCGATGCCGGTGACCGTGGTGAGCACGCCCGGCAGCGACATCGCATAGCGAAGCGCGTCGTCGGGCGCGATGCCGCCGGCTCCGATGAGGCGGCCTTCGGCGAACCCCTTCATGCCGATCGCTTTGATCCCGCGGTCGCGCGCGAGCGGAAGCACTCCTCGCTCGAAGCTGCGGTAGCTGGCATCGCAGACGTTGAGCGGCATCTGCGCGGTGTCGAAGGGGTATCCGCGTTCGATCATCTCACGGTGAATCTCGGGCCGTTTGTGCCCGGTGAAGCCGACGAAGCGGACCTTCCCGTCGCGCTTCGCACGGTCGAGCGCTTCGACCGCGCCGCCTTTGGCATAGTGCCGCGCGGGATCGTCGTCGTACACGACCTCGTGGATCTGCCACAAATCGAGATGGTCGGTGCGCAACCGGCGCAGCGACTCCTCGAGCTGCTGCATCGCCACCTTGCCGTCGCGCCCGTGCGTACACACCTTCGTCATCAGGAAGACGCCGTCGCGCCGGCCGCCCTCGGCGAGAGCTTTGCCCATGCGCTCTTCGCTGACGTGTTTGTTGTATTCCCAAGCGTTGTCGAGGAACGTGATCCCGGCGTCGATCGCGGTCAACAGCAGACGGATCGCCTCGCGCTCGTCCTCGATCAGGCCCAGGTGGTAGCCGCCGAAGCCGATCGCCGCGACGGCGACGCCCGGTGCGATCTCACGCTGCGCAATCATGCAGACCACGTACCCACCTTCTAGGCGCCTGAGGCGAGACGGCGAATGTCGGTTCCCCGTGAGTTGGTTCGCGAAGCTCAAGACTGCGCTGACACGCACCCGCGAGGCGTTCGGCGGCGAGCTCGAAACGATGGCGCTTGCTCGCCGTCCGGTCGACGAAGCGCTGTGGGAAGATCTCGAGGAGATCTTGCTGGCGGCGGATTTCGGCGTGCCGACGACGCTGAAGATCGTCGACGCGTTGCGCGCCGTCGCGAAGCAGGATCGCTACGAGACGAGCGACCGCGTCGTCGAGCGGTTCCGGCGCGACGTGCAGAACTTCCTCACGCTCCCCGAGATGGGCCTCGCACTCGGCGCGAAGCCCGCGGTCGTGTTGGTGGTCGGCGTGAACGGCAGCGGCAAGACGACGACTATCGGGAAGCTTGCCGCATTGCTGCGCAGTCAGCGCCGCAAAGTGATGGTCGTTGCTGCGGATACGTTCCGCGCGGCCGCAGCGGAGCAGCTCGCGGTGTGGGCCGAGCGCGCCGGCGCCGAGTACCTCCGCGGCGCCGAAGGTTCGGATCCGTCATCCGTCGTCTTCGACGGGATGACCGCGGCGAAGGCGCGAGGTGTCGACGTCGTGCTGGTCGACACGGCCGGCCGCCTGCAAACGAAAACGAACTTGATGGAAGAGCTGAAGAAGATGCGGCGCGTGATCGAGCGCGAGACCGGCGCGCCGCCCGCGGAGACGCTGCTCGTCGTCGACGGGACGACCGGACAGAACGCGCTCTCGCAAGCGAAGCTCTTCAACGAAGCGACGCTGCTGACCGGCGTGGTGGTCACCAAGCTCGATTCGACCTCGAAAGGCGGCGTGCTGGTCGGCATCGTCGACCAGCTCGGCGTGCCGGTGAAATACGTCGGCCTAGGCGAAGCGATCGACGCATTGCAGCCGTTCGATCCAGCCGAGTTCACGAAGGCGCTGTTCGAAGTGACCGCGGCGGCGTAGCCGCGTCACCAAAGGCGGCGGAAGCGGCCCAGCCACGCGTCCATCTCCGCAAGTCCGGCTGGGTCGATGGCGTAGATGCGCCGCTGCGCGTCGCGCCGCACCTGAACGAGGCCTGCTTCGCGGAGCAGCTTCAGATGCTGCGACACCGCGGGCGCGGTCATGTCGAAGCGGCGCGCGATCTCGCCGGCGCGGAGTTCGCGCGTTGCGAGCATTTCGACGATCCGTCGCCGGGTGGGATCGGCCAGCGCCATGAACCCGAGCATTGGATGTGTTATTTCACAATCACTTAATTAAGTCAAGACCGAATAACACGGGCAATCGAACAGAGGTTCGATCCCTGGTCGCTCCGAAATACAGGGGCAATGACGCGCCCTTGCCGGCGCGGGTGCAGCGTGGGAATGTCCGGCGACGGCCTTCGTACTCTGCCACGCATCTGGCACTCTAGCGCGATACCGTCGGTACCAATCCCGACACGCACACCGCACGGAGCACCATGGCAGACGACAAGCAGACAGCCCTGAACAGCGCGCTCGCGCAGATCGAGCGTCAGTTCGGCAAAGGCTCGATCATGAAGATGGGCGAGTTCACCGACAAGATGGCGTTCGACGTCATTTCGACCGGTTCGATCGCGCTCGACCTCGCGCTCGGCGTCGGCGGCTTGCCGCGCGGCCGCATCGTGGAGATCTACGGCCCGGAATCGAGCGGTAAGACGACGCTCGCGCTGCACGTCATCGCCGAGGCGCAGAAAGCGGGCGGCACGGCGGCGTTCGTCGACGTCGAGCACGCGCTCGACCCGACCTACGCGCAAGGTCTGGGGATCGACCTCGACAACCTGCTCGTCTCACAGCCCGACGCCGGCGAACAGGCGCTCGAGATCGCGGAGATGCTCGTGCGTTCGAACGCCGTCGACGTGGTCGTGGTCGATTCGGTCGCCGCGCTCGTCACCAAGGCCGAGCTCGAAGGCGACATGGGCGACACGCACGTCGGCCTGCAGGCGCGGCTGATGTCGCAGGCGCTGCGCAAGCTGACCTCGGCGATCTCGCGCTCGAAGTGCGTCATGATCTTCATCAACCAGCTGCGCGAGAAGGTCGGCGTCATGTTCGGCAGTCCCGAGACGACCTCGGGCGGCCGCGCGCTGAAATTCTACGCGTCGGTCCGGCTCGACGTGCGCAAGCTCGAGCAGATCAAGGTCGGTCAGGACGTCGTCGGGACGCGCACCCGCGTGAAGGTCGTCAAGAACAAGGTCGCGCCGCCGTTCCGCATGGCCGAATTCGACATCACGTACGGCAAGGGCATCTCGAAGATGGGCTCGATCATCGACGTCGCGCTCGAACGGAACATCATCGGCAAGTCGGGCTCGTGGTACACCTACGGCGAGCAGCGCATCGGTCAGGGCCGCGAGAACGCGAAGTCGTTCCTCGAGGAGCACAGCGACACCGCGGCCGAGATCGAAGTGAAGATCCGCGAAGCCCTCAAGGCGACCGTATCGCCCAACGGCATCGCCAAGCCGGTGGGCGCCGTCGCCCCCGGCGACGACGACTGACCACCGCGCCAGGTGGCCTCAACCGCTCGGGTGACGGCGTTGCGTATGCTGGCGCAACGCCGTCTCACCGAGGCGCAGCTCGCCGCGAAACTGCAGCGCAAGGGGTACGACGACGAGGCGGTCGAGGCGGCAGTGGCGTCGTGCAGGCGTGATGGCCTGCTGGACGACGGCCTCTACGCGCTGCTCTACGTCGAGGGACGTCGCGCCGCCGTCGGCGACGCGCGCCTCGTCGCCGAGCTGGTGAAGCGCGGCATCGATCGCGACGCGGCGCGCGAGCGGGTCGACGCGGCGGCGCTTCCCGAACCGGAGCGGGTGGAGGCAGCCTACGAGAAGATCCGGCGTACGCATCCCGGCGTCTCCTACCAATCGGCGGCGCGAAAGCTGGAGCGGCTGGGATTTCCGGCCTCCCTGATCTACCGCGTCCTGCGCGAACGGGCGAGCGTGGAACTCGGCGACGTCCTGGCGGACCTGGCCTGACGAGTCCCATTCGGCGGGGACGGCGGCCTCTTTCCGTGCGGCTTTTTTCAAGGAAGGCCACAGGAGCGCATGGTACATTGCGATTCAACGATGCGATCTCTCGTCGGACGCGCGCTCCTGTGTACGCTCGCGATCTTTGCGTTGCTCGTGCCGCTGGCGGTTCCAGCGGTCGAGCTGGACGCGATCGCGAAGGCCGCGGCCGGGTACTCGACGGGCGATCCGAAGTTGGAATCGCTCTACCGCACGGCGCTGCTCAACACGAGCAAGCAGGTCACCCTCGCCTCCGACGGCACCGCCTACGTCAAGACGGGCGACATCCCGGCCGAGTGGTTGCGCGACGCCTCTGCGCAGGTGCGCCCGTACCTGTTCTTCGCAAAAGACGATCCGCAAGTCCAAACGCTCCTGCGCGGGATGATCGCCCGCATGGGCAAGTATCTGCAGGTCGATCCGTACGCCAATGCGTTCACGCTCGACTATCGGGTGTGGGAGCAGAAGTTCGAACTCGATTCGCTCGCCTATCCGATCACGCTGGCGTGGACGTACTGGAAGCAGACCGGGGACACGTCGATCTTCACCTCCGATCTGGCCGCCGGTTTCGACAAGGCGCTCGACACGATGGAGCGCGAGCAAGACCATCCGCGCAACTCGCACTACGTGCACCACGAACTTCCGGCGGGCAAGGGCAATCCGGTCGTCTACACCGGGATGATCTGGAGCGGCTTCCGACCCTCCGACGACGCCTGCACCTACAACTACCTCATCCCCTCGGAGATGATGGCGGTGGTGGCGCTGGGCGAGCTGCAAGAGATCGAGCGCGACGTTTACCACAACCTGATCAAAGCGCAGCGCGCGCGTGCGCTGCGCGACGAGGTGCAGACCGGCATCCAGACGTACGGCGTCGTGTTCACGCCGAACTACGGCTACGTGTACGCCTACGAAGTCGACGGGATGGGTCATGCGAACCTGATGGACGACGCGAACATCCCCTCGCTCCTCTCGGCGCCGTATCTGGGCTACACCAAGTCGTCGTCCTTCATCTATAAGAACACGCGGCGCTTCTTGCTCTCGCGGGACAACCCCACGTACTACGTCGGCAAGGTGGCGCGCGGCATCGGCTCGCCGCACACGAGCGACGGGTGGGTCTGGCCGCTGGCGATGCTGATGCAAGGCTTCACGGCCTCGAGCGAGGCAGAGCGCAAGGACGTGCTCAGCCAATTGCTGGCGTCCGATCCCGGCGACCACCTCCTCCACGAGTCGTTCAATCCCGACGATCCGATGAAATTCTCGCGCGCCGATTTCGGCTGGCCCAACGCCCTCTTCAGCGAGTACGTGATGACGACGTTCGAAGGCGTCCCATCGCTGCCGGTCGGAAGTACGAGCGACCTCGATTTCCGCGGAGACTAAGATGAGCATGTTCCCCAACCCGCACGACGACCGCCGGCCGGTCGATGTCGTGGTGGGGATTCAATGGGGCGATGAGGGCAAGGGGCGCATCATCGACCTGATGGCGCGCGAGTACGGCGTCATCGCGCGATTCGGCGGCGGCGACAACGCCGGGCACTCGATCGAGGTCGGCGACACGAAGCTCGCCTTGCACGTCGTCCCCTCCGGAGTGCTCGTCCCCGGGACGCGGCTCTTCATCGGCGGCGGGACGGTCGCGTCACTGCGCGGCCTGCTCGACGAGCTCGACACGCTGGCGAAGCTTGGCGTCGACATCGGCCGCATCACGATCTCCGACCGCGCGCACGTCGTCTTCCCGTACCATGCCACGCTCGACCGGCTGAGCGAAAAGCAGCGCGGCGGCGCCGCGATCGGGACGACCGGCCGGGGCATCGGGCCGGCCTACGTCGACCGGGTCGGACGGCTGGGCATTCAGTTCGGCGATCTGGCGAAACCCGAAGTTCTCGCAACCAAGATCCGCCACGCGATGCTGGCCCGGGCGCCGCTGTTCGTCGGGGCCGACGCGACGCCGAGTGAGGAAGACATCGTCGGCGAGACGCTCGAGCTGGCCCGGCGCATCGTGCCGCACGTCGTCCCCGGCGTTGCCTGGCTGCACGAAGCGATGGAGCGCGGCGAACGCGTCCTGGCGGAGGGCGCGCAAGGCACCATGCTCGACGTCACCTACGGCACGTATCCGTTCGTGACGAGTTCGCACACGCTCTCCGGGAGCGCGTGCATTGGTCTTGGCATCGGGCCGAAAACGGTCGGCGGCGTGCTCGGCGTGGCGAAGGCGTATTGCACGCGCGTCGGCGCCGGCCCATTTCCGTCGGAATTGACCGGCGAGGTCGGCGAGCGTCTCCGTACTGTGGGACGGGAGTTCGGCGTGACGACCGGCCGGCCTCGCCGTTGCGGCTGGTACGATGCCGTCGCCGCGCGCTACGCTACGCGACTCAACGGGCTCGACGCGATCGTCATCACCAAGCTCGACGTCCTCTCGGGATTCGACCAGCTGGGCATCGTGACGGGGTACCGGCGAGCGGACGGCACGCCGTGCGGGATCGAAGCAATCGGCGATCCCGAACTGCGGGTCGACATCGAAGAACATCCCGGATGGAGCGACGATCTGCGCGGCGTGCGCCGCATCGCCGACCTGCCGCCGAACGCTCGAGCGTTTGTGGACCGGCTCGCTGCACTGACCGGCGTGCCGGTCACGGCGGTGTCGGTCGGGCCCGAGCGGTCGGCACTTGCGACTTAACCGTCCCCTGACAATAGCGTGACGGCGGTCAAACGCGTCGCTCTCCAGGCAAGCTTCTTAAAGCACGGACAACTTCGGGCCGATAGTATCCACAGTACCGGGCAAGGATGCCCGGTGGACGTTGCCACGGTCGGCATCCCCACGGAGCACGGTTCATGGCTCCGCGAAGGTGGCATTTGGATCGTCTGACCACGTCCCTCGGCGGCTTCCCCACGCGCATGCGCGATTGGTGGGGCAGTCAGGCGACGACGAACCGGATCGTGTACGGCGCGATTGCCCTCGTGCTCGTCCTGGCGGTGGGCTTGCTCTTCGCGGCCAACGCGCGCGGCCCCGAGTACGGCGTGCTGTTCTCGAATTTGCAGGCCGACGAAGCAAATGCCGTCGTGCAGAAGCTCGAAGCGCTGAAGATTCCGCATCGGCTCGCCGACGGCGGCGCGACGATTCTGGTTCCGCGCGAGAACGTGTACGAAGAGCGCGTCGCGCTCGCCGGAGAAGGCGTCGTCAAAGGCGGCGGTACCGGATACGAGCTGTTCGATCGCACGAACCTCGGGATGACCGACTTCCAAGAGAAGATCGCCAAGACGCGTGCGACCGAGGGCGAGCTGCAGCGCACGATTGCCGGCCTCTCGCAAGTGCAGTCCGCGCGCGTGCACATCGCCTCGCCGCAAGCCTCGCTCTACTCGACCTCGCAGCAGCCGACGACCGCCTCCGTCGCGATTCAGACGAAGCCCGGCTTGCAGCTCGGTCCGCAGGAAGTTCGCGGCATCACCCAGCTGGTGGCCGGCGCCGTCGAAGGGCTCAAACCCGAGAACGTGACGATCGTCGACCAGAACGGGACGATTCTGCGGCCTTCGGCCATCGACGCGACCGGCGCCGTTGCCGATGGGTCGACCGCCCTCAAGATGGTCAACGATCAGCTCGTCGCCAAAGAGAAGTACGAGAACGACCTGCAGCAATCACTGCAAGGTCTGCTCGACGCGACGATCGGCTCGCATCGCTCGGCCGTCCGCGTGGCGAGCGTCATGAATTTCGACGCCAACTCCACCGAGACGAAGTCGTTCGCACCGCAAGGCACGATCCGCTCCCAGCAGACCGAGCGCGAGAGCTACACCGGATCCGCGCCGCCGAAGAACAACGCCGTCGGCGTCCCCGGCACGACCACCAACGTCGTTCCGACCTATCAGGGGACGCAGACGCAAGCCGGCAGCGGGAAGTACAACAAAGCCAAGGCGACGACCAACTTCGAGGTCACCGAGCAAACGGCCAAGCACGTCGACGCGCCCGGGAAGGTGTCGCGCCTGTCGGTCGCCGTGCTGGTGAACGTTCCGGCAACGGCGCCGGTCTCCGGGAACGTTGCCGCGGGCACGGCGGCCTATGCCGTCGCGCCGGCCGACGTGGCGAAGATCCGCAACGTGATCGCGCAGGCGGCCGGCATCGATACGGCGCGCGGCGATCAGATCTCCGTCGAAGCGATGCCGTTCGCGCCGCCGGTCCTGGCCGCAAACGGAGGCGGCGTCAACGCGCAGCTCCTCCCCGGCGTCCCGAACGGCACGCTGGCGGCGCTGCTGATCATTCTCGGACTCGTCGGCGCCGGCGCCGCGTTCGCCTTGATCCGCCGCCGGACGTTCCGCCCGGCCAGCGATATGCCGACCTTCGACTCGACGCTGGCCGAAGAGCTGCCGTCCTTCGAAGAGCACCCGATGCTCGACGGCACGCCGTCGCTCGCCGCCCCGATCCGCTCGGCAGCCGATCTCACCCGCGAACAGATGATCGAGTACGTCACCACCGTCGCTCAAGAAAACCCAGACAACATCGCAAAACTCGTGAAGCTGTGGCTGGCGGAATAACCCATGATTCACGATAAGCCGATTCTCACGCTCGGCGATGACCCGATCGGGTCGACGATGATGGAGTCGTACGGGGCGCCGGCGATTCCGGAGATGTCGGGGCCCGAGAAGGCCGCGATCCTGATGATCACGATCGGCCTCGAGCTGGCCGCGACGATCTTCAAGTTCCTGCGCCAAGACGAAGTCGAGCGGATCGTGCTCGAGATCGCGAAGATCTCGACCGTCTCGATCGACAAGCGCGACGCCGTCATCCAAGAAGCGTATCAGCGCGCGATCGCGCTCAAGTACATCAACGAAGGCGGCATCGAGTACGCCAAGGAGATTCTGGAGCGGTCGTTCGGCGCCGGCCAAGCCGACGACATGACGAACCGGCTCTTCGCGGCGCTCAAGCACGGCAACCCGCTGGAGCTGGTGAAGAAGACCGAGCCCGCGCAACTGCTGGAGTTCATCAAGGAAGAACACCCGCAGACGATCGCGCTGATCCTGGTCTACATGTCGCCGGATCAAGCGGGCGCCGTGCTCTCGCAGCTCGAGGCCGTGCTGCAAGGCGAAGTCGCGATGCGCATCGCGATCCTGCAGAAAACCGCGCCGGAGATCCTCGAACAGCTCGACGAACTGCTCGGCCGGCGCCTTTTGGTCAGCGGGTCCGATTTCACCAAAGCCGGCGGCGTCCAGACGCTCGCGTCGGTCATGGGCTTCGTCGATCGCGAAACCGAGAGGAACATTTTGGACGGCCTCACCAAGCGCGACCCCGCGGTCGCCGAAGAGGTCAAGAATCTGCTGTTCGTTTTCGAGGACATCATCAACCTCGACGACCGGGCGATCCAGCGCGTGCTCAAGGAAGTCGACGGCAAAGACTTGGCGCTCGCACTCAAGACCGCCAACGACGACCTCCTCGCACGGGTCTACAAGAACATGTCCACGCGCGCCGCGGCGACGCTCAAGGACGACATCGAAGTGCTCGGCCCGGTGCGCGTCCGCGAAGTCGGCAAAGCCCAACAGAACATCGTCGACGTGATCCGCACCCTCGAAGAAAACGGCCAAATCATCATCGCCCGCGGCGGCAAAGAAGACCGCATCGTATGACCCCCGGTCTAACGGCGCTCCGCCCTAGGCTCCGCGCCCCCCACGCCTTTGGCGTGGGGCCCCCGGGTCCGAGCTCGCAACGACCTGGTCGCACGAGGACGATGCTGCTGCGCTCGCTCCATGACCACTTGAGCAAATAACTTGGGCCGCGTAGTCAAGGGCGCGCACTTTCGGTCCGAGCGGTATGCGCTCGAGGTTCCTGAGATCGCGCCCCCCGTCGTTGAAGAAGATATCCCAGCCGTCGGTGACTTCGAGTCGCTCGACGGCTACGGCTTTGGCTCGATGGCGGCGGAGCCGCTCATCGCCGATGCGCCGCTTGGACGCGCGCCGGCCGCGCCGGCCGTTGACGTCGAGGCGATCCGCGCGCAGGCGCAAGAAGTGCTGGACGAAGCGAAGCGCAACGCCGACGCCCTGCTCGCCGACGCGCACGATCGCGGGCGCGCGCTCGTCGAGGACGCCGCCGCGCGAGCCGACGCGATCGCGCAGGACGCGCGCAAGCGCGGTCACGACGAGGGATTCCACGCCGGCCGCGAGGCCGCCGACCGCGAGATGAACGACATGCTCGTCACGATGCGCGGTCTGCTCGAGATGGCGAACGTCGAGCGGCACAAGATCATGGAGCAGGCCGAGCCCGAATTGGTGAAGCTCGCGCTCGGGATCGCCGAGCGGGTGCTCCACCAGCAGGTCGCGCTGGATCGCGGGGTCGTCATCGAGATGGCGAAGGTCGCGATCGCCCGGCTGATCGAGCGCGACACGGTCACGGTGCGCGTCAATCCGGCCGATCTGGAGCGGATGCGCCAGCATCGCGACGAGCTCATCGCGATGGGCGACATCCGCAACCTGCGCGTCGTCGAGGATCAGCGGGTCGACCGCGGCGGCGTCGTCGTCGATACCGACGCCGGAACGATCGACGCCCGCATCTCGACGCAGCTCGAAGAAGCCCGCAAGATCCTCCACATCGAGGAGGACGTGATCGTCGAACCTGCGCCGATGGAGACGGTCGTCAAGTCCGAGCTGACGACGGCACGCGCGTCGTGACCCGCGTCGCGTTCGATGCGACACCGTATCTGGACGAGATTCGCGACGGCGAACTGATCCGCACCAACGGCAAGGTCAGCCAGGTGATCGGAACGGTGATCGAATCGAACGGACCGCCGATGGCGATCGGCGAGACCGCGTCGATCACGTATCGCCGCACCATCACCCCGGTGCTGGCCGAAGCCGTCGGATTCCGCGACGCGAAGGTCCTCTTGATGCCGCTCGGCGAGCTGGGCGGGATCGCTGCCGGCTCCGACGTCGTCGCGCTCGGCCGCCCGCTGCAGATCGGTCTTGCCGATGGGCTTCTCGGTCGCGTGCTCGACGGGCTGGGCCGCCCGATCGACGGTCTCGGCCCGATCGTCGGCGCGCGCCGCGCGGAGGTCACCGGGACGCCGCCCAACGCGCTGAACCGCCGCCGTGTCACGGAACCGCTCGGCGTCGGCGTGCGCGCGATCGACGGCCTGCTCTCGATCGGCAAAGGCCAACGAGTCGGCATCTTCGCGGGTTCCGGCGTCGGAAAGTCGACGATTCTCGGGATGATGGCGCGCAACACCGCGGCCGACGTCAACGTGATCGCGCTGGTCGGCGAGCGCGGCAAAGAAGTGCGTGACTTCCTCGAGCGTGATCTCGGCGAAGCGGGGCTGAGGCGTTCGGTGGTCGTCGTCGCGACGTCCGATCAGCCGGCACTGGTGCGCATCAAGGCGGCGTTCGTCGCGACGCGGATCGCCGAATTCTTCCGCGATCACGGACTCGACGTCATGCTGATGATGGACAGCGTCACGCGCTTCGCGATGGCGCAGCGCGAGGTCGGTCTCGCGATCGGGGAGCCGACCACCACGCGCGGCTACACGCCGTCGGTGTTCGCGCTGCTGCCCAAGCTGCTCGAGCGCACCGGCACCTCGGAGCACGGTACGATCACCGCGCTCTATACGGTGCTCGTCGACGGCGACGACATGAACGAACCGATCTCCGACGCGGTTCGTTCGATCCTCGACGGACACATCGTTCTCTCGCGCAAGCTCGCGGCGGCAAACCAATACCCCGCGATCGACGTGCTGGCCTCGGTCAGCCGCGTGATGCCCGACGTCGTGCCGCCGTCGCACTTGAGCGCAGCCTCGACCGTGCGTGACATCCTCGCCACCTATCGCGACGCCGAAGATCTGGTGAACATCGGCGCCTACGTCCCCGGTTCGAACCCCCGCGTCGATCACGCCCTCGCGCGCATCGACCAGGTCCGCCTCTTCCTGCGCCAAGGCATCTACGAACAGGCCACCTTTGACGACGCCCAACGCGCCATCATGGCCTTAGGATAATGCCCAAGTTTGCGTTTCGGCTCGATCCGGTGCTCGGGCATCGCGAACGCGTCGAGCAAGAGAAGGCCGGCGAGCACGCGCAGGCGCTGAGCGATCAGCGGGCGGCGGAGCGGCGGCGCGACGATTTCATCTCGCGGCGCGACGCGATGCGTGCGCAGCTCAGCCGCGACCATGCCGCTCTCGACGGTGAGACGCTGCGGGCGACCTACGTCCACCTCGATTACCTCGATCGCACGATTGCCGCGGCCCAGCAACGGGTCGAGGCCTGCGTCGCCGAGGCCGAACGCGCCCGGCTGCGTCTCGTCGATGCCGCCAAGGATCGCAAGGTCCTCGAGACGCTCAAACAGCGGCGCCGCGAAGCGTTCGAGCTCGACGCCTCGATCGCCGACCAGCGCGAACTCGACGACCTCAACGCGCGCCTCTACGACCGTGCCCACCCGCTCGAAGGATCTCCGTCGTGATCGTAACCCGCCAACGCCGGCGCCGCTCGAAGCTCGGCCGGTATCTGCTCCCGCTCACCGCCCTCGCCGCCCTCGCGGTGGCGCTCCTGTGGCCGCCGTCGCACGACGCGATCGCCAACGGTCCGCTCAAGCCGGTCTGGGCGGTCGGCGCGCGCGTGCTCGCGGCGGTCGGGACGCCGCTCCGGTTCGCTGCCCAGCAGCAGACGATCACCGATCGCAACCAGCAGATCCGCGACCTCAACGGCCGGCTCGAAAAGCAGCGGGTCGCGGCCGCTGCCGGAGACGCGCGCGTGCAGCAGCTCCAGCAGCAGGTGAGCGCGCTCTCCAACCAGCCGCACCCGACCCCGTTCCCATCGGTCCGTCCCACCGCGGCCCCGGCCGGCGCCGCGGCCCTGGCTCCCGCCGGCGGGCAATCCGCAACCGCGTCGGATGCCGACCGCCGGAGCGCGGCGACCTGGGCCGCGATGGAACCGGACAAGGCGGCCGCGATCGTGCAGCGGCTCCCCGACGAACAGGTCGTGCGGGTGCTGGCCCTGATGGACGCCGACTCTGCCGCCCAGATCATGAACGTGCTCCCGGCCAACGTTGCCGCCCGGCTCAGCCGGGCCTCCGCTCAGGTCGGGACGTCCACGAACCGATAAACCGTGGGAGGTGTCCCGCTCGGGACGCCTCTGACGACTATTTCACAGCGAAAGGAGGTGACATTCTGAACCCTATCACGATCCTTCTCCCAACCGGATCGACGAATTCGGGCACCGCCAAGTCCGGCGCAACGGAGGCCACACCGTCCGCCGGCTCCATCAACGGTGCGATCTTCAAGGCAACGCTGGGCAGCTCGCTGCAAGCGCTCTTCGCCGACAAGGTCTCCTCGAGTTCGTCGACGGCCGCTTCGACCTCACCCGTCGATAGCGCCCTCGTGCTGAAAATCCGCGAACAGCTCGACCGGGGAATCCCACTGACCGACGTCGTCACGTCGTTGGCGAGCTCGCTCGCGGCATCCGTCGCGAACCTGCTCGGCATCCCGCTCGACGCCGCGAAGCAACGATTGACCCAGGCATTCAGTGCGGCCCTCGCGCCCAACAGCACGGGACCACCGCAGACGAACGCCGAGAGGGCGTCATCCCTCGTGACGAGATTCCGGCAGATCGCCGAGCTCGCAACGAGGGTGACGAAGGAAGACCCGGGGCAAACGATCCGATCGATCTCTGGAAAAAGCTCGGACGCCGAACAGGCGGGAGCCAACCCAGCCCCAACGCCGGACCGCATGATCAGCGACGCAACCCTTGCGCTCGCTGCAGCCGCGTCTTCCACCCCCACCCTCACCAACGCGTCGACCCCATCGACCGCGTCCGTCGCTCAGGCGACCGGCAGCGACGGTCGCGTCGTCGCGCTCGAACCAGCGCAAGCCATCGCGACCGGCGGCGACACCCCGCTCGGCCGCATCCTCGCGCGCGCTGGACTGCTCGACCCGGGCAGCACCGGCCCGATCGCTTCGCCGATCGTGCCGCCGTCGGAAGAGGCAGCGACCGCTGCCGTTTCCGCCACCCTCGCGGCGTCCGCGCCGCGAACTCCCCAACCATCGCTGCGCGCACCGGCGCCGGCCAATGCCGCGGGCACGTCAAGCACGGCGACGAACGCGCTCGACGCGTTCGTGCAGGCCTTCACCGCGGCGGTTCGCCGCGAAGACGGCCCGCGTTCCACCGCAACACCCGACCCCGGTTTCCCGTCGATTCCGATCGACCCGAAGCTGTACACCGGGCCCGTTGCCACGCCGCAGGGCGGCGCTCCGTTCGCGATCACGAGCGCAACGGACGCCGGTTCGATCGCTCCGCCCACGCCCGCCTCGACGTTGCCGCCACGTGAGCACGTCGACGCGAACGCGGTCGTCGATCAAGTCCTGCGCGGCGTCAACATCCGTACGACCGACGGTTCGTCGGAAGTGCGGCTGCGGCTCGTCCCGGAGTCGCTCGGCGACGTGAGCGTCAAGCTCGTCGTCACCGGCGGATCGGTCGACGCGTCGATCACCACCCACAACGCCGACGCGCAAAACGTGCTTGCCGGCGCGCAGAACCAGCTCGCCAAATCCCTCGCCGACGCCGGCCTGAAGCTGCAGAGCTTCACCGTCGCGCTGGCCGGCGGTTTTGCGGGCAATCGCGATCAGCAGTCGTCTTCATCGTGGACGAACCGTTCGAACACGCGCCGCATCGGCGGCGTGGAATCGCTCGGTACGGACGACGGTGAGGATACGTCGTTGCTCGCGGTACCGAGTTTCGGACCGCCGATCTTTACGGCGAATCCGACGCATAGCGGCTTCAACTACCTCGTCTGACCACAAGGAACACCACATATGTCCAGCACGACCGGCGGTCTTCCGATCACCGGATTGATCAACACCCCGAGTACGGCTCCGCCGCAGGCGTCGTCGGTTAGTTCGCAGCTGGGGGAGGACGCCTTCCTCAAGCTGCTCACCACGCAGCTCCAGAATCAAAACCCGCTTCAGCCGATGGACGACACGCAGTCGATTGCGCAGCTCGCGCAGTTCTCTTCCGTGCAAGCCATGACTGATCTCAAGACCTCGTTCTCGTCGTTCCAATCGAACTTCTCCGTGATGCAGTCGGCCGGTCTCATCGGCAAGACGGTCTCCGCGGCGTCGGTCGACGCGACGGGAAACTCGTCGAGCGTGACCGGGACCGTGAAGACGATCTCGATCATCAACGGCGTGCCCGAGTTCACGCTCGCCGACAGCAGCGGAAAGCTGATCACCGACAGCAAGGGCGTCCCGCTGCAGCTGCCGACCTCGGCGATCCTCAGCATCGGCTGAAATGGCCGACCCGAAGATCACCGGGGTCAACATCCCCCCTGCGGTCGCACCCGTTCGCCCGGCCGGCGTTCCGGTTCAGATCCCGCCCACCGGCGCGGGCTCGTTCCGCGACGTCCTGCGCACCGCGACCGCACCGGCGACGCAGCAGCCGCTCAAGTTCTCAGCGCACGCGCAGGCGCGCCTGGAATCACGCAACATCCGTCTCACCTCCGAGGACCTCGCGAAAATGAACGCGATGGCCGACAAGGCGGCGGCGAAAGGCGCGAAACAGTCGCTCTTCATGATGCGCGACACCGCGATGGTCGTGTCGATCACCAATCGCACCGTCATTACGGCCGTCGATCAAAACTCGATGAAAGAGAACGTCTTCACGAATATCGACAGCGCGGCGATCATCGAATGAAACGCACGCTCGCAACCACAATCACTTCGAGAGCGGACCACCGCGTGGAGCTCTCACACGGGGTTGATCGAACGACGCTCCGTGGCATGATGACACGAAAGGTCACCTAGATGGCTTTCGATTCGCTGTTCGTCGGCGTTTCCGGCCTGGAAGCATACCAGAGCCAGATCGACACGATCTCGAACAACATCGCCAACGTTGGAACGACGGGCTTCAAGGGCCAAGCCGTCAACTTCCAGGATCTGATCTATCAGGCGCAGAGCTTCGCGACCTCACCGACGCAGACCAGCGGCGGCATCAACGGTCAAGACTTGGGCCTGGGCGTCAAGATCGGCTCGATCGACACGCGCTTCGCCCAAGGCGGGCTGACGACCACGGGCGTCAACACCAACCTCGCCATGAACGGCGACGGGTTCTTCATCCTGCGCGCGCCCAACGGCAACTCCGCGCCGGTGTACACCCGTAACGGCGACTTCTCGCTCAACCAGAACGGCCTGCTGTACGACGGGTCCAGCGGCATGGCGGTGCAGGGCTACCTGGCTGACAAGAGCGGCAACATCACGCAAACCGGCGTTCCCGGCGACATCACGATTCCGCTCGGACTGACCTCGCAGGCGGTCGGCACGGGGCTGAACTCCAAGCTGAAGTTCGGCGCCTCCGGCGACCAGGTCTTCGACGTGTCGCTGGGCGGTAATCTCGACCAGACGCAGTGGATCAAAGAAGCGCAGGGCGTGCAGAACGGTGCAGCCGGAACGGGCTCGCCGTACACGATCTCGACGACGATCTACGATTCGCTCGGCAACGGACACCTCGCGCAGGTCACCTACACGCCGGACGCGACCGGCGCGACCGGCGGCAACGCTAACATCGCCGCGAACTCCGCGCTCGGCGGAGGCGGGAACCTCGTCACGACGGCCACCGGCTCGACCGGCGGCAACACGATCTCGATAACCGTCAACGCGGCCGGAACGCTGGCCACGATCAGCGACGGCTCGCGCAGCACGACCGGTGCTGCCGGCGCGGTCGTGCCCTTCGACGGCGCGAACATCACGCTCGGCAATTTCGTGGCCGCAGACGCCAACAAGACCGCCATCGTCAACAATGCCGGCGGTACGAACGGTCTGCCGGCCCAAGTCGCCGATGCCAACGGCAACCTCCACGCGCCCGCGGCGCGCTGGAAGGTGTCGACGTCGTTCGCCGACGGCACGACCTTCGACACGATCAGCAACGCCGGTGCGGTCGTCGGCGGCAACGTCGCCGCGCCAACGTTCCAAACCGCAAGCTCGGGCGTCGTCGGCTACGCGTACTTCGACCAGAACGGCCAATACATCAACACCGCGGCGACGATCGGCGCGCAAGGCGCCGCTCCGGGCGGCACCCTGTCTGGTGCGGCCGTGCACGGCGCGAATCAGGCGACGACGATCGCCAACGGCAACCAACTCAACATCCGTTCGTGGGGAACGGGGACGAGCAACGCCAGCTTCCCGACCGCGCCCGGCGTGGCTCCGGCCACCGGTCCGATCGGTCTGGACTTCCACCTCTCGTCGGCGCTCGCCGGTACCTCGTCGGCCAACGTGATCTCGCAGAACGGCTTCGCGACCGGCATCCTCTCCAATCTCACGGTCGGGCAGGATGGCACCATCTCCGGTGCGTTCACCAACGGCCAGACGACGACGCTCGGTCGCGTCGCGGTCGCGGTCTTCCAGAACGAAGGCGGACTCCAGCGGGTCGGCAGCTCCGACTTCTCGGCCACCGCGAACTCGGGACTGGCACAAGTCGGTACCGCGAGTGTCGGCCGTTTCGGTCAGATCATCGCCGGTTCGCTCGAGTCTTCGAACGTCTCGATCGCCGACGAGTTCACCAAAATGATCGCGGCCCAAAACGCGTATCAGGCGAACTCGAAGTCGATCACGGTCGCCTCCGAAGACATGCAGACCGTCACCCAGCTCATCCGCTAGAACGTTCCCTCAGTCGAAAAAAGGCCGGCCTGCCCCCACCGGGGCAGGTCGGCTTTTTTGCGTCCTCGCCGCGGCGTCGCGTTCTGCCGAACACCAAAGAGCCATGATCCCTTTGCGACGCCTCCACAACGAGCCCATCATGGTCAACCCGGACCTGATCGAGACGCTGGAAGCCACCCCGGATACCGTGGTGACTCTGACCAACGGCAACAAGCTGATCGTCCGGGACACGATGGACGAGATTCGCGACAAGATCGTCGAGTTCAAACGCCGCATCCACGGACCCGACGCACAACCAACTGGTCGCTGACCCGCCGGCACAGGCGACTCCTTATGGAGCCGCCGAAGGGCCGAACCGAGCGTGCGCTCCGCCACAGGGCCTCAAACCCGCATAGCCGGGCGCCGATAGTCCCCTAAGACACCGCCCGTCTCGGATCGTTTGGGAAAGGCCCCGTTTTGGATTTCGCGACTGTACTCGGCCTGCTCGTCGCCATGGGTTCTCTGGCCCTGGCGGCATGGATCGGCAAGGTCGACGTCGGGATCATCTTCGCCCGGTACGAGGCGTTTTTGCTCGTGTTCGGCGGGACGGTCGGCGCGACATTGGTCTCGTTTCCGATGAAGACGTTCGTGCGCGGCCTCGGCTTGGGCGCGAAGATCGCGTTCACCGAGCCGGTCTACCACGAGCGCGAAGTGATCGCGACGCTGGTTTCGTTCGCCGAGAAGGCGCGCCGCGAGGGGCTGCTCGCCCTTGAGAACGAGGCGGCGGCGCTCGAAGACGAGTTCATGCGCAAGGGAATCCAGCTCGTCATCGACGGACGCGACACGGACATCATCCGCAAGATTCTCGAGACCGAAGTCGCCTACGTCCAGGACCGCAACGCCAAGGCCGAGGCGGTGTTCATGACGATGGGCGGCTACTCGCCGACCCTCGGCATCATCGGCACGGTGCTCGGACTGATCGCGATGCTCAAACAGCTCGGCTCGCTCTCGGGCACGGGCAACCTCACCGGTTCGCTCGGCGTCGCGACCGCGCAGGCGTTCGTCGCGACCTTCTTCGGGATTGCGCTGGCGAACTTGCTGTGGATCCCGCTGGCCTCGAAGATCAAAGAACGCGCCGGGCAACAGCTGCTGATGCGCGAGATCATGATCGAAGGCATCCTCTCGATCCAGGCCGGTGACAACCCGCGCCTGCTCGAGGAGAAGCTGCACGCCTTCCTCGATCCGAACGAGCGCGAGACGGACATCGAAGCCGGCGGAGCCGTCGGCGAACCCGGACTCGCGGGCGCATAACGCAGATGGCGGTCCAGAGCGGCGAGCCGACCCGATCGCGGATCCGCCGCCCGGGGAGCGAAAAGCTCGAGTCGGCGGGGATGATGCGTTGGCTGTTGACGTACGCCGACATGATCACGCTCTTGCTGGCGTTGTTCATCATCCTCTTCGCGATCTCGACGATCTCGAGCGTCAAGCTGCAGCGCCTGGCCCGCCAGATCTCCGGCGGCTTCACCAGCACGAGCGACATCAACAACCCGCCCAACGGCGGGACGACCGGCTCCGAAAAAGGCCGCACCGAAGAAGCCAACATGGCCGAGGTGAAGTCGCAGCTCGATCAGTACATCGCGCAGCAGAGTCTGCAGCAAAAGGTGCAGACCAAAACCACGAAGCAGGGGCTGGTCATCACGCTGCTCAGCGACAAGACGTACTACGACTCGGGGTCGGCCGACATGCGCCCGGAGACGAAGCAGCTGCTCGACGCGGTCGCAGGCCAGCTGCGTCGCGTGCGCAACAGCGTTCTCGTGCAGGGCAACACCGACGACGTCCCGATCGCGACGACCTCGTATCCGACGAACTGGGAACTCTCCGCGGCGCGCGCCACCGGCGTGACCCGCTACCTCGTCGAGCACGACCGCATCGCTCCAACGCGCATCGCCTTCGCCGGCTACGGCCAGTTCCGGCCGCGCGTCGCGAACGACAGCGACGCCCACCGCACCCAGAATCGAAGAGTCGACATCCTCATCCTGACTGGCCCGGACACGCCGTCGACCGCCGTCCACGGCGCCGAGGAGCAGTGAAGCACGATGGTCATGGACCGCGCACAGCAGCACCCTGCGCGTACGACCACGTCGTTGCGAGGTCGAACCCGGGGGCCCCACGCAAAGCGTGGGGGGCGCGCAGCGAGAGCGGAGCGCCTTTAAAATGAGCATGCTCTCTCAGGAAGAGATCGACGCGCTCGTCAACCAGTTGGCGGCGCCCGCCCCTAGCGCCGGTACGCTCGATGCGCGGAAGATCAAGTCGTTCGATTTCCGATTCAACAAGCGGCTCGACAAGTTTTCGAACAACCAGCTGCAGACGCTGCGGACGCTGCACGACAACTTCACCCGGCTGCTGAACAATTCGCTTTCGGTCTACCTGCGTACGCGGGTCGAGGCGACGATCGTCTCGCTCGAGCAGATCAGCTACGGCGACTTCATCGCGTCGATCGGCATTCCGTCGATCCTCTCGATCTACTCGATGGACCCGCTGCCGGGCTCGGGGATCGTGCAGGTCGACCTCAACCTCGTCTTCTCGATCATCGACCGGCTGCTGGGCGGCCCGGGCTGGTATCCGCAGAAGCTCCGCGACCTCACCGACATCGAGCGCACGCTGATGCAGCGCTTCATGGCGCGCATGCTCAACAGCTACCGCGAGTCGTGGAACTACCTGCTCACCCTCTCGCTGAAGATCGAAGCGCTCGACTCGAACCCGCAGTTCATCCCGCGGATCATTCCGCTCGACCAGATCGTCGCCTTCGTCTCGTGCGAACTCAAGGTCGGCGACATGTCCGGCGTGATGAACTTCTGCCTGCCGTACCTCGTGCTGCAGTCGATCGGACCGCAGCTCTCCGACTTTCAGTGGTCGCCGACCGTCGTCGCGGGCCGCGGCATGACCGACCAAGACATCGCGCAGCTGGCGCGCAACGTCGAGCGCGCTCCGGTCGACGTGCAAGTCGAGCTGGGCCGCACGACCGTCTCGCTGCGCGATCTGATCGCGCTCCAGCCGGGCGATCTGCTGCTGTTCGACAAGCCGGTCGGGGAACCGCTGGTCGCGACCGTGAACGAGCGAGAGAAGTTCAAAGTTTTTCCGGGCGTGAATCGCGATAGGCTCGCGGTGCGCGTCTCCGAGATCGTCGAGAGCGAGGACTAATCGTGCCAGATCCGCTGCTGAGCGTAGCCGACGCCATGTTCGCCTCCGCCGCGAGCGTTCTCGGGACGCTGGCCGGGCGCACCGTCGCCGCCGGGGGCGCGCTGCGCACCGAGAGCGACGCGTCGATCCGCATCGATCCCGACGTCGTCTCGACGCTGACCCGCGTGCCGTCGGCCGATCTCTCGTTCGTCACGCAGTATCTGAAGCGTGATCTCGCGCGCGTCGTCGAGCTGATGCTCGGGACCTCGGGCGACGGCGGGGAGCTGGACGCCATGCAGCTCTCGATCGTCGCCGAGACCGTCGCGCAGGTTTCGAGCGCGATGGGCGAGGCCTTGACGACCGAGACGCAGCGCTCGTCCAACGGCATCGAATCGGCCGTCGCCGCCGGGGCTGCCGACTTTCCGGCGCCGCCGTTCGCGACGTTCAGTGCCCCGCTCGATCTGGGCGAAGGCTTCACGACGACGGTCCGCATCGACTTCGACGTGCTCGCGCAACACCGCCTCACCCCCGAAGTGCAGCCGGCCGCGCCGGCATCCGCCCCGGTCGTCGCCGCGCCCCCGCCGCTGCCGGCCGTGGCGCGCCGCCCCGCCCGAATCGAGGAAGGACAACCCGTGACGTTCGCCGCCATGCAGCCGACGCCGGTGCGTCCGGCCGCGCCCGGCCACGCCAACCTCGATCTCGTCCACGACGTGCCGCTCGAGATCTCCGCGGTGCTCGGCCAGACGGAGCTCTCGCTGCGCGAGGTCGTCTCGATGACGACCGGCAGCGTGTTCGAGCTCGACAAGCTCTCGACCGACCCGATCGATCTCTACGTCAACAACATCCTCATCGCGCGCGGCGAGGTCGTCGTCGTCGACGACAAGTTCGCGGTGAAGATCAGCGAGCTGAACCCCGTCGTCGACAAGGTGTAGCCGCTGCCTCCCTGGCTGATGTACGTCTGGGCGCTGTGCATCATCGCCCTGCTCCTGCTGGCGCTGACATACGCCGTCCGCTTCCTCAACCGCACGCGCGTCGTCGCGTCCGGCAAGCGGCTGGTCAGCGTGGTCGAGTCGACGTTCCTGGCCCAGAACGTGACCCTTCACGTCGTGAAGGTCGGCGACCGATACTATCTGGTAGGCGGAGGATCCGCCGGGGTGACCCACATCGCCGACGTCGAGTCCGACGTCGTCGAACCATACATCGAGACGCAACGGAAGGCGCTCGGCGAGCAACGGGATGCCGTGCTGCGCCTGCTGGAGAGATTCCGCAAACAACCGTGAACCGACGTCTCCTCATCATCTTGGCCGCGTTCGGCGCGCTGATCGCCTGCGTCAGCTTCGCCATGCCCGCGCTCGCGCAGAGCGTCCCAGGGCCGGCCGCGCCGTCGATCCCGATCCCGCGGGTCAACATCGGCATCAGTCCGGCGACCAAGCCCTCCGACGTCGCGCTCAGCCTGCAGATCCTCTTGCTGCTGACGGTCGTCACGCTGGCGCCGACGATGCTCGTGCTGCTCACGTCGTTCACCCGCATCGTCATCGTGCTGTCGTTCGTGCGCACGGCGCTAGGGACGCAGCAGGTTCCGCCGACCCAGGTGCTGGTCGGCCTCTCGCTGCTGCTGACGTTCTTCGTGATGAATCCGGTGATCCAGGACATCAACAAGAACGCGCTGCAGCCGTATCTGGCCACGAAGATCTCGCAGCCCGTGGCGATCGACCGCGCGGCGAAACCGCTGCGCGCCTTCATGTTCAAGCAGACGCGCGAGAAGGACATCGCGCTGTTCTACACGCTCTCGAAAGAGAAGCGGCCGGCCACCCAAAACGACGTCCCGACGTACCTGCTCGTCCCGGCGTTCGTGATCAGCGAGCTGAAGACGGCGTTCCAGATCGGTTTCGCGATCTACATCCCGTTCATCGTGATCGACATGGTCGTCGCCTCGGTCCTCCTCTCGATGGGCATGATGATGATCCCCCCGGTCATCATCTCGCTCCCCTTCAAGATCCTGATCTTCTTGCTGGTGGACGGCTGGAATCTGGTCGTCTCTGCCCTCTTCGCGAGCTACCAGTGAGAAGGCGCTCCGCCCTAGGCTCCGCGCCCCCCACGCTTCGCGTGGGGCCCACGGTCCGAGCTCGCAACAGCGTGACTGTACGCGGAGCATGTCGCTGCGCTCGCTCCATCGCCATGGTGGTGCTGTGACGTACGCCGCGGCGCTCTCACTGGGCCGGGAGGCGATCTTCGTCGCGCTGCTGGTGTGCGCGCCGGCGCTGCTGCTCGGCCTGGTGACGGGGCTCGTCGTGTCGATCTTTCAGGCGGTCACGCAGATCCAGGAACCGACGCTCGCGTTCATCCCGAAGATCGTCGTCGTCGCACTCGCCATCCTGATCTTCGGCCCGTTCATGCTGGCCCTCCTGACGGACTTCACGAGCCGCGTCTTCACCAGCATCCCGCAGTGGACAAAGTAACGGTGATGGACCGAGCGCAGGAGCATCTTCGGCGTCCCGTCATGGCGTTGCGAGGTCGGCCCCGGGGGCCCCACGCGAAGCGTGGGGGGCGCGCAGCGAGAGCGGAGCGCCGTTAAAGTGAACGTTTTTGGGCTGTCGGTTGCGCAGTTCGAGACGATTCTGCTGATCATGGTTCGGGTGTCGGCGATGCTGGCGCTGGTGCCGGTCTTTTCGCAGAACCAGATTCCTCAGCTCGCCCGCTTCGGCCTGGGGCTGCTGCTCTCGTTCGTGCTGATCCGGACGGTCCCGGCGATGGCGCCGCTCGGGATGGGGGAACTGGTCGTCGCGATCCTGGCGCAGGTTTTCGTCGGGTTGGTGTTCGGGTTCGTCGCGTTTCTGCTGTTCACCGGGATTCAGTTCGCCGGCGAGATCATCGACATTCAAATCGGTTTCGCGGTCGTCAACATCGTCAACCCGCTGACCTCGCAGAGCGTCACCGTCATCGGCGAGTTCCAACTGGCGCTGACGACGCTCTTGTACCTGGCCGTGGACGCGCACCACGCGCTGCTGGCGGGGATCGCCGGCTCGTTCAACCTCGTGCCGCTGCCGTACGCCGGCGCGCCGGAGATCGTGGCGGGCGACGTCGTACGGTTCTTTTCACAATGTCTATTCATCGTGTTCGAGATCGCCGCGCCGGTGGCGATCGCCCTGTTCCTGGTCAACGTGATGCTGGGACTCATGGCGCGCGTCGCGCCGCAGATGAACGTGTTCGTGGTCGGGTTTCCGATCCAGATCAGCGTCGGGCTCATCATGCTGATCGTCACGATGCCGCTGGTCGGCGCCGTGTTTCCGTCGCTGGTCGACCAGTCCTCACACGAGCTCGACACGGTGCTGCGCGCGATGGGACCCCAACCCGCGGGCGCAACGCCGCTCCCGCGTGCGGGTCCGTAGGGCGCTCGCATGGCGAAGCCGGAACAAACCGAAAAGGCCACTCCCAAACGCAAGCGCGAGGCGCGCCAGCGCGGCCAAGTTCCGCGCTCGCAAGACATCGGCGGCTCGGTCATCTTCCTCGCGATCGTGTTCGCGCTCCACGCCGGCTTCATGTCGACGCTGGGTGCCGCGGCCCAAGCCTTCAGGATCGCGCTCGCGCAGGCCGGCACGCACGAGCCGGTGACGATCAGCTCGGCGATGGGACTCTTCGTGCGGGCCGCGCTGCCGTATTCGAGCTTCATGCTGTTGGCGTTCACCGCGGCGCTGGGCTTGGCGATCGTCGCCAACGTGCTGCAGTTCGGCTTCCTGTTCGCGCCATCGCTGGTCGTCCCGAAGTTTTCGAAGCTCAACCCGATGAGCGGGCTCAAGCGGTTGTTCTTTTCTCCGCAGACGCTCGTGCAGCTGGCGAAGCAGTCGCTGAAGCTGGCCATCGTCACGCTGATCTGCTGGATGAGCATTCGCGGCAACCTCACGGCGCTCTACGCGCTGGCGCACGCCTCGCCGCACGACATCGTCGTGTTCGTCGAGGGGGTCGTCTACGGAATCGGCGTGCGGGTCGGCCTGCTGCTGCTGGTGCTCGGAATCGTGGACTACGTCTGGGAGCGCCGCCGCCTCGAATCGTCGCTGAAGATGACCAAGACCGAGGTCAAGGACGAGCATCGCCAGTCGGAGGGGAACCCCGAGTCGCGCCAGGCCGTCCGCAACCGCCAGCGCTCGATGGCCCGCAAGCGAATGATGGCCGCCGTTCCCAAAGCGACGGTCGTGGTGACCAACCCGACCCACTATGCCGTCGCGCTGCAATGGGACGAGATCAAGATGGACGCCCCGGTCCTCACCGCCAAGGGGGCGGACCTGATCGCCAAGCGCATCCGTGACCTGGCCAAGGAGCACGGCGTCCCGATCCTCGAGAACCCTCCGCTGGCCCGCACGCTCTATGCGAAGGTCGAGCTCGACTCACCGGTCCCGCCCGACCTGTACGCCGCGGTCGCCCAGATCATCGCCTTCGTCTACAAGCTCAAGGGCCTCCGGGTCAGTTCTTGAGCCCCTTTCGCCGATGATCCAAGCAGTGGAGACCGTCACCTAGTGGCAACGGCCGCCCCAGCGCGCCCAAGCGTCGTCGACCGGATTGCGTCAACATCGCACGTCTGGGTAGCGGCGTCTTCGGTTTTGCTGGTCGTCCTGATGATCGTCCCGATCCCGCCCTGGGTGCTGGACGTGCTCCTCTCGGTGAACATCAGCCTGGCGCTGGTGATCCTGCTGGTCACCCTCTACAC
>Ga0207416_1000307_pt1 | contig 87559 bp, 74 predicted proteins | sample PaiPotPPM11metaG_FD_184107 | JGI IMG/M metagenome (GOLD analysis project Ga0207416, IMG submission 184107) | Iron sulfur acid spring bacterial and archeal communities from Banff, Canada, to study Microbial Dark Matter (Phase II) - Paint Pots PPM... ... | reverse complement strand
GAGGTTGGGGAGCGGGGACCGATGCGGAGCGTTGAGGGGCTGGAACGGGGGTTTGAGTTTGCGGTCGTGCGGGGCTTTCTTCGGGCTCGTCGGGCTCATGGGTCTGCGGGGGCTGAGGGTTGCCGTACTCGGAATTTTGGTCGACGGAGTTGCGAACGGCTTTGCGCCAGCCGTCGGTGCCGAAGGCGTTGATGTATTCGTGCTCGGCGATGTGGATGGTTTGGACCAGGGTTTGGGCGAGGTAAGCGAGGGTGGTGGCGGTTTTGGGTTTGATGTCTCCGCGGGCGACGCCGGCGAGGATGCGGCCGAGGCCGATGCTGAGGTCGCAGGCGGAAACGTAGTTTCCGGAGAAGAAATAAGAAAGCTCTCGACCGAGCGTATCGGCAATTTGGGCCCGGGACTGTTTGCGGGCATGGTAGAAGCAGAAATGCGGATGAGTGCCGGAGCGTGGAGTGCGGCAGCGGCGGCCATCGGTGAAGGTAAACAGACATGGGGACACGCGGTCCTTGGAAGTGAGCGAGGACATAGATTTCTCCTAAGAATTGAATTTGGATTGGTAACGGAAAGAGCCGGCAAGGGTGCCGGCGCTACAAAAAAGAAAAGCCTCGCTGGAGGCGAGGCGCACTACTTAACGAAGAAATTATACCGGGATAGTAATGGGGCTTTCAAGGGGAAAATCCGGCGCCGAGGGGGATGGCGGGAGGCTGGGACTTCGGCATCACAAAGGTGAGTGGGGCTGCCATGAGGCCAGCTTCTATTTAGTACCGGGCAGGATGGCCTTTGAATATGGAGGCTGCGGCCACGATGGCCAATCCAAAAACGAGCGACCGGAGAATGGGCTTTTTGTAGTTGTGGGTTCCTACGAGGGCTTTGCATGGTTCGTCGCTAGTCTCTGGTTAATTAGGAGTGGAGGAAGTGAAATGGGGATTTTAACGCAGAGTGCACAGAGGTTACCGAGAAGAGGAAGAGTCTCACGGGCCGAGCTGACTGCGAGTAGTTAGCGAATAGGAGGAGCGTCAAGGTAGTCTCTTTCGCCGGGATTCTGCCGGCTTGACATCGCAGAAGATCTTCCGTCGCCACGTACAGCCTGGACATGTCGTCGGATGGAGAACGCTAACGAAACCGTCGGGGCCGCGAATGGTAGCTGCAATGGTTCGCGGCTATCCGTGGGTCACTGCGCCGTAGTCGATTTTGCGATAGCACAGTTATTCACTTCTGGATGTTCAATTCTGCTCACCTTGTATGTGGTCAATTTTGCTCATCTAGACGGGTTGGACCTATAAGTCTACGATTGGTCGCGCTGGACCAGTTTTCGGCGTTGATTCAAGGGGCAGATCCGAATGGCGGGTAAACGCAGTCTCGGTGTCAGTCACGCAGTTCTCCGCAAAAAGTTCCGTACTGGGATGACTTTTCGGAATTACCGAGACAAAGAGGTCGTCTTTTCGCAAGGAGATCCAGCTGATTCGGTTTCCTACATCGAGAGCGGGACGGTGAAGCTCACGGCGGTCAGTACGCGCAAGAAAGCTATCATCGCCATCCTACGGCGCGGTAGTTTTTTTGGCGAAGGCTGTCTAGCAGGACAATCTCTTCGGATTTGCACGGCGAGATCCATTGGACCATCCAATGTCATTCGACTGCAAAAGGATGGCATGGTTCGCACGCTCAAGAGAGACCCGAAGTTTGCGACGCTGTTCGTTGGATATTTACTTTCGCGGGTAGTTCGAATCGAGGAAGACCTGATAGATCAATTCTTCAATTTCAGCGAAAGACGGCTGGCGCGGGTTCTGTTGCTGTTTGGGGATATAACCAAGGAATCGAAGTCGGACTCCCCCCTGAAGGTGAGCCAATCAACGCTGGCGGAGATGGTTGGTACCACCCGCCCAAGGGTAAGTAAATTCATGAACGAGTTCAAGAAGAAGGGCTTGGTCAGCTACAACGGGGGCTTGCAAATAAACAGCGCACAGATCGTCGCGTTTCTGGAAAATCGCCCGCTGTCCGTCAAGAAAATGTAGGCCCGGCCAGATCGCTCCGGCTTTCGCCACCAGACGACCGCCGAACCGAACCACGCCCTGGGGGGCGGAAGCAAGAAATGAGGACAAAGCAACCAACGCTAAGGCAACAGTCTTCGGTCGCCTGTCCTACGTGCGGTGTGGCTGCCGGGAAGCGGTGCGTTCTGGCTGCTGGTGGCCCACGAAACGGACCACACAGGAACCGAAAAGTTGCGGCTGCTGAAGCTGTGGAAAAGAAGAAGACTAAAAAGCGATAAGGTACCGGTGAAACGTGCCCAAAGAGAAAAAGCCGGACGCCGCATTCTTGGCGCTAGTAGCCGAGCTGAAAAAGAAACTTGGAAAGCCGCAGCTTACGAAGTCAGTTAGGGAGAAGGCGACAAAGAAACAGATTGCATTATGGACGCCGGCCAGTTGAGCTTCGACAACACGGTTTTCAGAGATGGGTGTGCAGTAAGTGTGGGCAGGTGTAGCGCCTGGGCGAATGCAGCACCGCAATGATTTCATAGCTTATGCTGGATCCGATCTAGAAGGACACCCGGCCGAAAGGACAGAGTCAAAATCGTCTCATCGCGTTAAGGCTTTGCCACGGGCCGGTCTCTTCGTGAGGCGAAGTCGGGATCCCTAGTCACCCGCCGAAACATGCAAACCCACCGATCTGCCGCTCAGGTACAGCCCGATAGCGGCCCTATTCTTGGAATCCCGAGCGGACCAGACTGTCCTCTGCGCGCCTGAAAGTTCGTCGGCCTCGATGCTCTGTTGCGTCAACCAACTGGAAGGGATCAGCACCCGCAGCAACCCTACGAGATCAAGAAACTCACTTTCCGCGGCCGCCTCCGAATCTGGCGGCCAGTAGCAAACGTACTGCGTTGCCAACCTGCCAGGCGCCCGCGACGAAGTCGCTTTAGTACCCTTTGTGGATACCGGAGCGAAATGGGCGCCCGCGACGGGTTCATTTCTTGCGGAGGATCTTGTGCCCGCAGAAGGCTCCGCATGAATCAAGCAGCTCGCCGCCCCGGACAGTTTGACCGTATCCCCGAATAAGGTGCCTCCGGAAGGCACGGAACTCCCGCTCCTGAGCCCTAGTTGCCGGAACGAACTCGCGCGGTTTTCCAACACCTTCTTGAGCCCTTGGCACAAATCGTCGCAGTCGCCGTACTTCTTCGATGACCGCTCTCCGGAGTTCTCCACCGCCGGCTCAGCGCGCAAGTTATCTGTAGTTGCCGGCGCAGGAGTTGCTGGCGCAACAGTTGCCGCCGCGGGCCGCGGTGTCGATGCCGGAGCCGAAGCTGCGCGCGGCTGCGGTGCTTCAGACTTCGCCGATGCTGACAGCTCCAGGGACCTCGGCAGCGGCGCCGGATTCCGCGCCAGATCTATCGACGAGTTTAACCAAAAAGAAATCCTCGCCGTGCCGTCAGCCTGTCGAACAGTTTGCAGATGCAATGGGCACTGCCCGAGGTAAGGCCCATCTACGATGTAAGGATCTTCCACGTGATACGCGCCGTAGCTGGTTGTCTCCATCCGAGCTACGTCACAACCCGGCTGTCCCGCGTCAACATAATGATCGGCGCCAGCAGACTCGCTCTTGAATTGCCACAAATACTGGAGCTCATGAAGGTCGGCCATTGTCTTGGCGTACCACTCCTCAGCTTCCTGGGCTGGAACGTCCGCGGAGCACACGTATACGGCCACCTCGCTGCTCAACCAGGAATCTGTGCGGCAGGGCACATGGATTGCGCCTACCGAAAGGTCCGGGTTCGGCGGTGTGAGCTTGGGATCTCCAGGTTTGAGCGGAGTGCTGCCGCGAAACTCGCGAAAATCGGTTTCCGCCGCATAAAGAATATATTGGAGACTCCAGCAGGCCCGGTCCTGCTGGTTCTTACACTGTGCGAATGTGGGAACAGCGAAAAAACTCGCACAAAAAAGAGAAAGAAGCCAAGAAATTTTTCTGTTCATGACGTGCCTGCCCTTCGAGATGAGACACACTTGTGCTGTAAGCAGGGACAGAGCAGGGAGTGCCCCAGCGGCAGCAAGCGCGTACTTCAACGACTCCAGCTACGTACGAACTATCCTGCAGTTGGTAAACAAACAGATGGGATTGACGCCCCGAGGGTTGCCCATTCCTTACAATAGGAATCGGACTCCCGTGCGCCCGCGTTCCCCATCCTCGTTCGACTTATCCAACGCACTCTGCAACAACCCAGCGTCACGAAAATTGTTGCGCGGGTCTCCTTGCCTGCTCTCCACTGCAAACTCTCAAGAGTCCGTTGCCTCTCAAGGAATCGATCCGCGCAATCTTACATGGCACCTGGAATGCCGGAAGTTCGAGGCAACAAGTCTTGCATTTTGTGAATATCGGGCGGGACGTAGGTTTGTAGGGTGCAAGGTATGGGCGACACCTCAAGCCCTAACATGTCGCATGGCGATGGAGTTCCTCCAAATATCTAGTTGTCGCGGGGAAAGTAGCCGCTCCGTTGGCGGCACCAATCCGGCATAACTCGTTGTAAATGCCGTTACCGGAGAAGTGGCCTGGTTTAAATGGATGCGCGGGGCTCAGCGCTGGCACTCATTGCTAGAATAATCCTGAGGAATCGTTAGGCACTCTGTAAGAGAGTTTTCACGCATTCGAGCAGCTTCCACCCACCGTCAAGCTTAGAGAGTACGGCATGGATGCCCACGGGCGATGCCGACGCATTGCCCACTGTTTCCTCATACATCGTAAATAGATCTATCGGAACCTGTGGCATCATGCCTTTGATCAACGATGCTGCTTCGATGCCGTTCACTCGAGGCATGGCCAAGACGAGGAGAATTAAGTCAGGTTTCAGTGTTTTCGCTGTATCGATAGCGTCCACGCCATCGACGGCTTCGCCGCAGACTTCAAAGCCTATTTGGAGCTCCAGAAAAAGCCGAGTGATTTTCCGGGTGACATCGCTGTCATCCACGATCAGGATGTTCTTGGACATCACGGCTCATCCCGGCGCGAATCATGGGGCAGTCGCTCAATTCGGGCCGGTGAGACCTAATTTACGGGGTTGGCTATGACATTCAATACAGTGAACGCCTTACTGGGAATGGGGGGAAGTGTGCAGGCGACATGCTTGCGAAGCCATTTCTCGAAGTTTATCTCATGAGAATTATATTAATATATATATTAGGTAAATATAAAAAGCGGCTCGACTAGCGTTAGTGCTTTCTCGGGGGCGCGCTTTCATGGCGACGTGTGCAGGGGCACGTTGCTCCGGCGGGCCTTCGGCAGGGGCTCAGGATTTGGAGGCAAGGGCGTCGCGGAGGGCGAAGAAGGCGGGTTTGGGGTTGAGTTGGGCGTCGAAGGGGAGAGGGCGCTGGGGGAGAGTGTCTTTGCGGGGGCGGAAGTTTTGCAGCCAGGAGTCGCGGTCGGAGAGGCACCAGGTTAGGACGGCTTTTACGGAATTGTGGTGGAGAATATTTTCGAGGTAGCTGCGGTAGAGGTCGGCGACTTGGCGATCGCGTTCGGGGATTTCGGCGGGCATTGCGGAATCGTCGACGTCGAGCTCGGTGACGAAGACTTGCAGGTTGAGTTTTTCAATTTCCATTAAAAATTTGTTTAGGCCGTTCCAGGTGGGCGTGCCTTCATTGGTGCGGAGGTGGGACTGCACGCCGAGGGCCTGGATGGGGACGCCTTTTTTGATAAGGCGTTGCAGCATGGCGAGAATGGCTTCGCGTTTGGTTTGCTGGGCGGGGGCGTCGGTTTCGATGTCGTAGTCGTTGTAGGTGAGGATGGCGCCCGGATCGGCTTTTGCGGCGGTGCGATAGGCGAGCTCGACGTAGTCTTCGCCTATATTTTTCAGCCAAACAGAATTGACCATGCCGTTGGGATTGTGGTGCGACGGGTTGATGGCTTCGTTGACGACGTCCCAGGAATGGATGCGGCTTTTGTAGCGGCCGACGACGGTTTGGATGTGCGTGGTGAGGAGGGAGACGGCGTTTTGTGGGGTGATGGCGGAGTCCAGCCAGGGGGGATTGTGTTCGTGCCAGCAGAGATTGTGGCCGCGGGCGAGGATGTGATGCGATTCGGCGAAGTCCATGAAGAAATCGGCTTGGGTGAAATCGAAGCGGTCTTGTTCGGGATGAGTGGAGCGCCATTTCATTTGGTTTTCGGCGACGAAGATGGAGCATTGGTCGAGGACGAGTGGAGTGAAGTCGGGACGCTTGAGTTGGGCGTCGGAAACGGCGGTGCCGAAGAAGAGGCCTTTGGAGTGGGCGATTTCGCGGAGCTTGGGGATTTCGGCTGCGCGAAGCGGGCAGGGAAGAGCCGAAGCGGCAAGGGTGCTAAGAGAAAGTTGGACGAAAGCGCGGCGTTGCATGAGCGGTCTGGCCTCCGAAAAAGGAAGGATGAAGATAAACGCTTTCAGGGTAATTGTCATGCATTTGAATTTTGAGTGAGGACAGATTGGAATGTCTTTTTTAACGCCCTGAGCTGACCGGGGCAGGCGCCGGACGCAGAGCGCGCTGAAAAGAGGTAGTGCGAGATCAGGCGCGGGCGACGGCGGAGAGAAGGCGGCCGAGGGGGGCGGAGATCGCAGGCGGAGACGTAAGCTCCGGTGTCCAGGTAAAGCTGGAAGAGTCAAAATCCGCGGCCTTAAGACCGAAGGCTGCCGCACCCCAGCCACCTACGGCGCGTGTCAACGAGTTTGAGACCAGTGGTCATGGAGTTTAGTGAGTTTTTTCATCTGAGTTGAGCGGTTTGTTGATCCAGACTTCGGTTGGGACTGCTGCCGGTTTGGGAGCTTGGCGGACGAAGCGTTCGGGATGGACGCGATAGGCGGCATCCAGAACGGTTTGGCGCTGTTCGAGGATCAGCGCGGTTTGGTGGTAGTGGACCATGGCTGGCGTAAGCAAGCCCAGCCCCGAATGGCGATGTTCTTCGTTGTACCAGCGGAAAAATCCCTGCGAAAAAGCGCGGCTGTCTTGAATGCACCCGAAACGGTCCGGGAACTCCGGGCGATATTTCATGGTGCGGAACTGGCTTTCCGAATACGGATTGTCGTCGGAGACGTGCGGGCGGCTGTGCGTTTTGGTGACACCCAAGTCGGCCAGCAGAAAGGCCACGGGCTTGGAACGCATCGAGGTGCCGCGATCGGCATGCAGCGTGAGTTGGCCGCTCGGGATATTTTGTTTCGCGCAACTCTCCTCAATCAGCCGCTTGGCCAGTTCCGCGCTCTCGCGCATGGTCACCATCCAGCCGGTGACGTAGCGGCTGAACACATCGAGGATCACGTAAAGATAGAAGTACGTCCACTTCGCCGGGCCCAGCAACTTGGTGATATCCCAGCTCCACAGCTGATTGGGCGCGGTGGCCAAAAGTTCCGGCTTCTTGTAAGGAGGATGCAGCAGTTGATCGCGGCGCTCGCGCGATTCGCCTTTTTGCGCGAGCAAACGATACATGGTGCGGATCGAACAGTGATACTCGCCTTCATCGAGCAACGTCGCATAAACAGCGGCTGGGGAGCGATCCTGGAAGCGTTCTCCGTGCAGATGCGCCAGGACCGTTTCGCGTTCCGCCGGAGCAAGAGCGCGCGCTGGTGCAGGACGCGGCCTGGTGCTCGCGGGGCGGATCGAAGCACGCCGTTGGCGATAGTGGGAAGCGCGCGGCGCAAACAGGGCACGACAAGCGGCGCGCGTGCCGACATCGCCAGCCAGTTCGCTGACCGCGGCCATCAGGAATTCTCCTCCGGGTCCAGGTCCGGAAGCGGACGGCCCAACAACGCCGCCACTTTTCTTTGGACGTCGATGATGATGTGCGCTTTGCGCAGATCTTCGGTGAGGCGCGCATTCTGGCGGCGAAGTTTCTGGAATTCTTCTTCCAGCGGGTTGCGCTTGGATTTCGGCCCGCGTTTCCGCGGAGTCAGCGCCTCGCGGATACCGTTGGCCCGCTCGCGCCGCCAATAGGCGAGCAGCGACGAGTACAGCCCTTCGCGGCGCAGCAGCGCGCCAAGACCACCTCGCGTCGCCGCCGCCACTTCGGCTTCTTGCAAGATGCGGTGTTTGTACTCCGCAGTGAAACTACGCCGTTTGGGTTTGGCGACCACTTCGGAATCTGGAGGCGCGACCGGCCGGGAGCCGGCCGCCGCTTTGGCTGCCGCTGCACTGCGCTGCGGCTCGCTTCGCTCGCCTGCGCTCCGTTCTGCGGCAGCCAAAGCCCCCGAGGAAAGAACAACACCAAGAGAATTCCCGTTCATCTCTGCCTTTTTCTTTCTCGCCCTGCTCATTAATTAAGAGTACTAGACTGGTCTCACAGATGTTGGCACGGAGGGCCTACGAGCGAAGGCACGGCTACGCGCCAAATGTCGGGTCTCGCGACTCGACATCCAAATGAAAAGAGCAAGGCCCACAGCAACCTTTCATTATCTGACGGATGAGAAGCTAATCGGCGCGCAGAGCCTCGGACGAGCGGCATGAATCACGCGCGAATGTTCAGTTAGTCGTGCAGTACAACGCTCAAGAGAGATGTGTTGATTTGAAGACCGCCATTGTATTTGATGAAGCCGAGCTTCCGGAATTTGTTCATAAAAAAGTTGACCCGCGAGCGCGTCGTGCCAATCATCTCCGCCAGCACCTCCTGGGATACCTTGGGAAGCGTCTTATGATTTTGGCCCGTTTCGCCATAATGCGCGAGCAGCAACAGAGTGCGCGCCAGCCGTTTCTCGCTTGAGTTAAAGAGCTGGTCTATCAGATCCTCCTCGATTCGGATGTTTCGTCCCAGCATATGGGCGATGAAGAGGTCGGAAAACTCCTGTTCCCTGTGGAGCACGCGAATCATCTCGTCTTTCTCAATGACGAGCACGGAGGTAGGTGCAATCGCGACAGCGGTCGCCATGCAAACGGACTGGCCTGCAAGACACCCTTCGCCCACAAAATCGCCCGGCTTCAGAATCGCCACAACAGCTTCCTTGCCGGTCTCATTGACCACAGTTAGCTTCACACCTCCTTCCTGAATGTATATGACATTCTTCGCTGAATCGCCCTGCGCGAAGATTGTTTCTTTAACCTCAAATTTACGAATCACTCTACCCACACCTGCCGAGTCGAGAAACGATTTCACATCGAAGACCGGGGATCCCGAACTCGCTTTTTTGGCGGAGCGAGGAGCCTTTGCGGAAACACGTCTGGAGGAGGATGACACTGTGGCGTAAGATAGCATGATTTTTATGAGTGTGCAATAGTGAACAGCTCATGTGAACGCGCCATCCGCCGGGACATCGCGTCAGAGTAGGCCGCAGGAAATTCATCGGCGTGAGTACCCATTTAGTACCTATTGTACAGAAGTGAACAGGAGCAGGTTCACTACAGGAGCATTCTTTCGATGCAGAAACGCTTGATCTCGACGGGACTTGGCCGACACAGCGTCTCGTGCCAGCTCAGACTTGCCCCTCCAAAAGATAGAGATAAGCCATGACCAAATCCGAACGCCGGCGATCATATCGCTACGGACTGGAAGTGCCTTTGGTGTTTTGCGCGGTGAACTCTCCCTTGACGAATGGTCACCAGGAGAAATCCATAAATGTATCGCAACGAGGAGTCTATTTTGTGACGAACCATCCCGTCTTTGTAGGATTGCCGGTTAACGTACTTTTGCGGATGCCAAAACGGATTTCGGGCGAACTTGCGAAAGAGAGAGTCTTCACCGGCCGGGTTTCACATATCGAACGGAACGATGATTCCAGCGGAACTTCGGGAGTTGGCGTTGAATTCTTCTACTGGGAAGCCCATAGTGGCGGGCCCGGCCCTTCGGGTGCACGAGATCAGGGAAGGAAGGGAGCATGATGAGCCTTCAAGCGTTCCAAGCTGCCGCCAGACAATGCGGCTTCGTAGAGGTGAGTGAATCCGAGGGAGGAACTGTCTTGTGGCTCAGAAAAAAAGCACCGGATACGGCCCGGGAGACGCACCAACGGATGTGCATAGACGGCCTGACAAACAGCGCAACCGTTTATTGGGTGACCGTTCCGGGAAAGGTAAATTCCAAGACGTTTCGCGCTGTCCCTGCGCTGCAAGAATGGTTCGATCTAAAATTGGAGACAATCATTATGCAGCGATGAAGAATGAGGCGATGGGTGGAAAAGACCGAGAAGAGATTAAGCGCGGGCGGCGGAGGATTGTTCCAGGATGCGGCGGTAGGAGGCTTCGTAGGCGGGGATGACGTCGTTGGCACAGAATTTTTTCTTGGCGTGGATGCGGGCAGTTTGGCCCATTTCGCGGCCGCGGTCGGCGCGGGAGAGAATTTCGATGGTGTAGGCGGCGGCGGATTTGACGTCGCCGGGTTCGACGAGATAGCCGTCGACGCCGTGTTCGACGACTTCGGGAACGCCGCCGACGTTTGTGGCGATGACCGGGACTTCGCAGGCCATGGCTTCGAGAGCGGCGAGACCGAAGGATTCCAGCTGCGAAGGCATCAGGAAAAGATCGGCTACGGCAAGCTTTTCGTAAACTCCATTTTGCTTTCCTAGAAAAATCACATCTTTTTGCAGGCGTTTTTTGCGGACCAAGTATTCCGCGGCGCCGCGATCCGGGCCGTCGCCGATTAGGACTAATTTGGCGGGCATTTTGGCGCGGACGAGGGCGAAGATTTCGACGACGTCCGTGAGGCGTTTTACGGGACGGAAATTCGAAAGGTGCATGAGGATGGGCTCGCCGTTGGGGGCCCATTGTTCGCGGAGGGCGGGCTGCGGTGTGCGCGTGTAGAGGTCGCAATTCACGAAATTGGGAATGACTTCGATGGGACGCTTGATGTCGAACTCTTTGAGAGTTTGATTGAGAAGATATTGCGAGATGGCGGTGACGCCGTCGCTTTGCTCGATGGAGAATTTTGTGATGGGCAGATAGCTGCGATTGCTGCCGACGAGAGTGATGTCCGTGCCGTGAAGCGTGGTGATGAAGGGCAGGCGGCGCGGGGCAGCCATGGAACGCGCGAGGAGCGCGCTGACGGAATGGGGAATCGCGTAGTGGACATGGAGAAGATCCAGGGACTCGGCTTCGAAAACCTCGAGCATCTTGGTGGCGAGGGCCAGTGTGTATGGGGGATGATCGAAAAGGGGGTAGCTGGCGACTTCGACCTCGTGAAAATGGATGCGCGGGTCGTTGGGATTCATGCGGATGGGCGGTGCATAACTGATGAAATGGATGTCGTGGCCGCGAGCGGCGAGCTCCTGGCCGAGCTCGGTGGCGACGACGCCGGAGCCGCCGTACGTTGGGTAGCAAGTGATGCCAATCTTCATGAAAGAGGCTCTCCGGTTGCCTCAGTTGTTTCTTGCGGGTAGATAGTGCAGGATTCTACCGGCAAATTGCGCCATTGCGGATAGTTAGAAAGCCTTAACGTCAGTGGGCCGAATGGGCTCATGGCGAGGCCGCAAAGGCACTTCATTAGACGCGGGAGGTGGCAAAACCGTGACACGACTTGCGGGCAAGGTGGCCCTGATCACAGGCGGCGGAACAGGGATTGGCCGGGCGATCGCCCTGGCGTTTGCCCGAGAAGGCGCGAAAGTCGCCGTGGCGGGCCGGCGGCAAGAGAAGCTGCAGGAGACGGTGCGCGAAATGGAGAAGCTGGGGAGCGAAGGCTTGGCGATTGCGTGCGACGTTGCGAAGGCCAAGGATGCCGAGCGCGCCGTTCGAGGGACGGCAAAGGCATTCGGCAAGCTGAATGTACTGGTGAACAATGCCGGGGTTTTGCATGCATCGACGATCGAAGGCATAAGCGAAGACGAATGGGACAAGCTCATGACGATAAATCTGAAAGGGCCGTTCCTGATGTGCCGCGCGGCGCTGCCGGAATTTCGCAAGGCCGGCGGTGGCGCGATTGTAAATATCGGCTCGGTGCTGGGGCTGGTGGCCATGAAGGATCGCGCGGCCTACTGCGCGTCAAAGGGTGGAGTGACGCTGCTGACGAAGGCGATGGCGCTAGATCATGCGCATGAGAATGTGCGTTCGAACTGCATTTGTCCATCGATTGTGGAGACGGAATTGGTGCAGGGACTTTTTTCGGCTTCGGAAGCAGGAAGAGCATTGCGCAAATCGAGAATTGGGCAGATTCCGCTGGGGCGCATGGGCCGTCCCGAGGATGTGGCGGAAATGGCTGTATTTCTAGCGTCCGAGGAATCGAGCTGGCTGACGGGCGCGGCGATTCCGCTGGATGGCGGGCTTTCGGCGTACTGAGTTTGAGAGGAGCGCGACGATTTCATGAAGTCAGGATTGTTCAATGATCTGAAGAAATATGAAGCAGCGCTGCGCCGCAGGACCAACGAGACCGGAGCGACCGCGCTGCTGGGACTCTCGCTGGAGAGTTTGGAGAAGGGCCATGTTGTTTTCAGCATGAGGGTGAAGCCCAGGCACAAACAGCTTCACGGTGTGGTGCACGGAGGAGTGCTGGCCACGCTTGCGGACACGGTCGCGGCCATCGCGGCTTATACGACCGTGCCGAAAGGTACGGAGATCGCTACGGTGGAACTGAAGATAAATTTTCTGGAGCCAGTGCCGGGGGGGAGGATTAAAGCCGAAGGGCGTGTACTGCGAACGGGGCGTAATTTCGTGGTGACGGAATGCGAGATTTACAAAGAGGACGGCACACTGGCAGCCAAGGCTCTGCTCACATTTGGAGCGGCTCGCGGCCACTCGATTAGCCCGCGCTGAGGCGAAGCGAATCCTCCAGGAGAAACTCGAGGACTATTCGTCCCCGCCGGCGGCGGCTTCTTCCCCATCTTTGTGGACGTACTTGATGACGCGCTTAAAGATCAGCAGATTGGGGCTGCCTTGGCGCGTGAGCTTGATGCAATCGCGGTCATACCACTCGACCGTACCGTGAAGCACTTCGCCATTGTCCAAAACGACGGCCATCGGCGTGTGGCTTTGCATCTGCTTGACCCAATAGAAGTTCTCGGCATGGGTCGACTCCGGGGGCGCGGGTTTCTTGTTGGGCACTGGCCCGTTGTGCGGGATCATCCTCTGCGGAGCCTGATCCTTTACGTCCGGAAATCCCGGGCGAAACAGCCTGCGGTTCACCATGACAACTCCTTGCAGCTAACGGTGGGGTGAGTTCATTTGGTGAGATGCATGCGCGAGCCGCCGGGTTACAGTCGAATTTGCAAAATTTTGCCGGCGAAAGAAGGGGAATAAAAAGACTTAAACGTGGGGCGAAAGAGTGAGGCGTTAGGATTTTGGAGCGAGCGAAGTGGCCAGCGCGTCGAGGCCGAGCTGGCGATTTAAATTGCGGCGAGCCCCTGAAAATAGCTCGTCGAAACCGGCGATGGCGCGCATGACCCACTGCGAGTCGATCGACTTGGCAAGTGTCTCGAGTTCTTTGGCCAACGGCACGTTTCGCAGGACGGGCTGCTGGAGGCCGGTTGTCAGTTCGAGGAGATCGGTGAGCAGCCCGTAGAATACGTTGATTTGATCTTCGAAAGAAGACTCGCGGTCCTTGGCTAGCGCGGAGGTATCGGCGAAAAGTTGAGCGAAGCCCTGGCCGTGCGCGGCGCGCTCCAGGATGCGCAGCGCATCGCGGCGGCGATCGGCAGTTTTTTCCACATCCATCTCGATGGCCAGTCCGGGGCTGCCTTCGGCAAGCTGTGCGGCGAGCTTTAGTTCCGGCGTCTTGCGCTCCGATTTTTCTTTGAGAATGTTTTCAACGTCGGGCAAGGAGAGCGGCGCGAAATGAAATTGCATGCATCGGGAAACGATGGTTGGGAGCAGCGCGTAGGGCGACGGCGCAGTCAAGATGAGCGTGGCAGAGCCAGGCGGCTCTTCGAGGATTTTCAAGAATACGTTGGCCACATTCCAATGCATGGTTTCTGCGCCATCCAGAATAAAAACTCGGCGTCTGCCCATGGGCTGGAAGTAGGCGGCGCGCTGCACGGCGCGGAGTTGGCCGATGCGTAGCATCGGACGCGCCACGGGACTTTTTAGACGAACTGGGTCAGGAACGAGCGCCCAGACGTCCGGATGCGTTTGGAGAATGAGAGGGACGCGTTCCACGGTGGCGGCGTCGGCGCTTTCGCCGCGCTCGGCGAGCCCTTGCTGGATGAGTTTGTCGGGATCGGCTAGTAGCGCGATGCGCTTGCACGTTTCACATTCGCCGCAGAAATCGTCCTTGAGACGCTCGCAATTGGCGGCTTGCGCAAACATTCGTGCCAGAGTGAACTTGCCGAGGCCACGCGGCCCGCTGAATAGCAACGCGTGCGGAACACGATCGCTGCGCAGCGCACCGCGAACGGCAGCGACGATTCGTTCATTGCCGAGGAATTCGGAGAAGCCCATGTGTCAGCGGCCTTCCTCTGTGCGGGATGGCGACAGGACTTGCAAGACAGCGGCATAAATTTCCGCGGCGATTTCTTTTTGAGGGCGCATAGCTCCGCGTTTCTCGTCGAAGCACGGAATGGTCGCCCAGTTGGGGCGTTGGGAGAGATGATCGTACATCGCGGCGGCATCCTCCAGATGGCGGAGGCTAGCTTCTTGAAGATCCTGCTTGACCTTAGTGTAGCTGCGGGCGGATTTGCGTGCCACGAGTTCCTGCGCTTGCCGGGGAGGGACGCGGAGATAGAGCACCAGCGTTTCGCGCGGCAGATTATAAATGTTGTATTCCAAATGCTCGATCCAAGCGATGAAGGCCGGGCGATCCTCGGCTAGTGCGCGGGCGACCTGGTGGGCGAGATTCGAGCCGACGTAGCGGTCGGCGAGCACGATTTTGCCTTGGTTGAGAGATGTTTCCAAGCGGAGCTTGGCTTCGAAGCGATCCCCTGCATAGAGCAGAGCACTGAAATGCGGGTCGACTGAATCGAGCGCGCCAAAATCGCCGTTCAGGAATTGGCCGACCATTTTGCCGAACCAGGAATCGTATTGCGGGAAACCGGTGGAATAAACGGCATGGCCGCTTGCGACGAGCGCTTTTTCGAGCAGATCGACTTGCGTGCGTTTGCCGCTGCCGTCGATTCCTTCGATGGCGATGAGTTTTCCTGGGAAAGTCATGTGCGAAGGCCAGTCTAACCGCTGAGTCGCAACGCTGCAACGCCGCGCATGCTACGATTTGAATTTGGACATGGCGCCGACATCGATAAGAGAAAACTTACTGAGAGTGCAGCAGCGTATTTTTGCCGCAGCGAAGCGGGCTGGACGCCGAGGCGAAGAGATTACGCTGATTGGAGTTTCGAAGACGCATCCGGCGGAGGCCATTCGCGAAGCGTATGCAGCAGGGTTGCGGCACTTTGGCGAAAACCGCGTGCAGGAGTGGGAAGGAAAGCAGAGCGGGATACAGGGATTAAACGCGACGTGGCATCTCATTGGGCATTTGCAGAGCAATAAAGCGGCGAAGGCGTCGAAGCTCTTTCACAGTATCGATTCCGTGGATGATTTTGCACTGGCGCAGCGGCTGGATCGTGCACGCAGCGAATCCAGAGCTGACGGGAAGTTGCGCGTGTTAATCGAAGTTCACATCGCGAAGGAAGAGGCGAAAAGCGGCGCCGACGTGGAAGCGCTTCCCGTGTTGGCGGAGCAGATTGCGACGCTGCCCGTGCTGGAGCTGACCGGGCTCATGTGCATCCCGCCGTTCGCGGAAAATGCGGAAGAGGCGCGGCCATACTTCAGGCGATTGCGGGAATTGCGCGACAGTTTGGCGAAGCAGGTTGGACTCGCGCTACCCGTGCTGTCGATGGGAATGTCGCACGATTTTGAAGTGGCCATCGAAGAAGGCGCGACAGAAGTGCGCGTGGGCACGGCGTTGTTCGGAACGCGCCACACCATGAAAGTCGGCCAATAAAACTCACGGGAGACCAGGATGAAGCTTTTTAGTCCATTTCGAATACGCGAGATCGAGCTGAAGAACCGGATCGTGGTTTCGCCGATGTGCGAATACTCGGCGAAGGAAGGCCATCCGCAGGCGTGGCACCTCGTCCATTTGGGCAGCAGAGCGATTGGCGGCGCAAGCCTGGTATTCACTGAGGCGACCGCCGTGGAAAAGCGCGGAAGAATTTCCTCGGCAGACACGGGGATATACGGAGACGCGCACGTCGCGTCCTGGCGCCCGATCGCTGAATTTATCCGGTCGCATGGAGCCGTGCCAGGAATGCAACTAGCGCACGCCGGGAGGAAGGCCAGCACTTCGCCTCCTTGGACAGGCGGCAAGCCGGTCTCCGTACAGGATGGCGGTTGGCAGCCGGTTGGGCCAAGCGCGCTGGCATTTGACGCTGGCTATACCGTGCCGCACGAGCTGTCGGCGGCGGAAATTGGGCAAATCGTCGCGGCCTTCCGCAAATCCACGGAACGAGCGCTGGCGGCCGGCTTCGAAATTCTCGAGCTTCACGCCGCGCACGGCTATCTGCTGCACCAATTTCTGTCGCCACTATCCAATATGCGAACAGACGAGTACGGCGGCAAATTTGAAAACCGAATTCGCATTGTGAAACAGGTCGTCAGCGCCGTTCGCGAGGTTTTGCCGCAGCGGCTTCCGCTGTTCGTTCGTGTTTCCGCGACGGATTGGAAAGAGGGCGGCTGGGACTTGGCCCAGACCATCGCGCTTGCGCAACATTTGAAGCCACTCGGCGTGGATTTGGTTGACGCTTCGAGCGGAGGCGCAGTGCCCGGAGTGAAAATCCCTCTCGGTCCGGGTTACCAAACCGGATTTGCCGAAGCGATTCGCAGAGAGGCCGGGATTGCCACGGGCGCCGTGGGAATGATCACCGAGCCAGTGCAAGCGGAGACGATTCTGGCGACCGGGCAAGCGGACCTGGTTTTTCTTGCGCGCGAACTGCTCCGCGATCCCTACTGGCCAAGACGCGCGGCGAAGGCGCTGGATGCGAAGATTGAGGCGCCCGCGCAATATCAGAGAGCTTGGTGAGCGCACCATGTTCCCGGAAATATCGGAAACCATCGCCGCCGGGACGGTTTCTTTTGCGGTTCGCGTGCAGCCGCGGGCGAGCAAGGACGAAATCGCGGGTGTGCACGGAGGCGCCATAAAAATCCGGCTGCAAGCGCCCGCCGTCGAGGACCGGGCGAACGAGGCTCTCGTCGAATTCCTTGCGCATCTTTTGAAAACACCCAAGTCGGCTGTTAGAATTCTTACCGGTGAGCGCAGCCGCACAAAACGCGTCGAAATCCGGGGCGTGACGAAACAGCAGATTCTGGGGCTGCTGGCGTACGACGCGTAATGCGTTGCAATTCTGAAACTCGGCGAAGAGCGAGGACGTCTTCTGAATATGGGTGTTGATATCAACGGAATACAGAGTGACTTGCGAGCCGCAAAGCTGGACGGCTGGCTATTTTACGATTTTCGCGGACGCGATCCCATAGCGCAAGGCATCTTGCAACTTCCAAGAGGCATGCGCACGCGCCGTTGGTACTACTTCGTGCCGGCAAAAGGCACACCGCGCAAATTAGTGCACAAGATTGAGGGCGAATCGCTGGCGGCATTGCCCGGCGACACACTGTTTTATGCGGGCCGAGAGGAGCTGCGAAAAAATCTTGGCAAACTTTTGGGGCGCGCAAAAAGAGTCGCCATGCAATATTCGCCGATGAACGCCATCCCTTATGTGGCGATGGTGGATGCCGGGACGGTGGAGCTTGTGCGCAGTGCCGGCGCGAAAGTCGTTAGCTCCGCCGACTTGGTGCAAAAATATGAAGCGTGTTGGAGCCAGGCTCAGTTGGAATCGCACCTGGCTGCGGGCGCGGTGATCGACCGCGTCGTACGAGAGGCATTCGAGCTTGCGGCAAAAAACGTTCGTGAGAAGAAGACGTTTACGGAATACGATCTGCAGCAGTGGATTCTGAAGCAGTTTGAAACCGCCGGCATCGCGGCGGACCAGGGACCGGACGTAGCTGTCGGCCCGCACGCGAGCGACCCGCACTACGGCCCTACGCCGGAATCGGCCTCGCCGATTCGTGAAGGAGATTTGCTGCTTCTGGACGTCTGGGGGAAAAGGAAGGCGGCGGACAGCGTCTACTACGACATCACCTGGGTCGGCTATCTCGGCGCGAAAGTTCCGGAGAAAATGGCCAAGATTTTTGGAATCGTGCGAGAAGCGCGAGACAAGGCCGTTGGGTTGATTCAATCGAGCGTCGCCGCGGGGAAGCCGCTTGAGGGATGGCAAGTGGATAAAGCGGCGCGCACGGTCATCGAAAAGGCCGGCTATGGCAAATATTTTTTCCATCGCACTGGCCATAACATCGGACAAACCGTGCATGGCAATGGTGTCAACATGGACGGCCTGGAAACGCACGACGATCGGCATCTGATTCCCAGGACGTGCAACTCGATCGAGCCGGGAATCTATCTGCCTGAGTTTGGCATCCGAAGCGAAGTGAACGTGTATATCGGCGAAAAAGAAGCGCGCGTAACCGGAGCAGTGCAGAAAGAAATTCTGGCATTGCTGGCTTAGACGAAGCTGGCCTCAAGAAAAGAGCAGGCAGGAAGAAAATGGCTGAAGATATGACGACGAGCACGGCAACGGACCCGGCAACGGGCGCGATTGCGCCGGCGACGACGGATTCGACTCCGCAGCATCGCCAGAACAACGAAGCGGTTGCGTTGGCCATCGGTGTCGCCGGTTGGCTCGTTCCAGGACTGGGCCACGCTTTGCAAAAGATGTGGGGCCGGGCCGCCGCATGTTTTCTGACTGTGGGCGCGCTGGTCTTTCTCGCTGTGGGGATGCGCGGGAACGTTTTCAGTTCGGAAGGAAGCGATGCATTCGGAATGCTTGGTTACGCCGCCGATCTCGGCTCAGGATCTTTGTATCTCGCGGCCAGAGCGCTCGAAACGGATGGTTCGGATGTCGCGCACGCCGAAGGCGATTACGGAACGCGATTTCTTGCCGCGGCAGGAGTGCTAAATTTGCTGGCCGCGCTGCACGCCTACGAAGCGGCGCGAGGGCGAAAGGCGTGATCGCCCCCATCGAATTTCGTCTCACCCATTTTCAATCGATGACGCTCTTCGCGCTGCTCATCTCCATCGCGTTCGGATTTTTGAGCCGCCGCCGGGTAAGCGGCCGCCTAAAGTACATCATCTGGTCGTTGTTTCTTTTCCTGCTCATCGGCGTCGGTATCGGCTGGGCCATGTATCCCTTCTCGAAATAATAGAAAGCGGCAATCGAGCCCAATTGTTGGCGTTCAATTGACAGAAATTTTAGGCGGATGCTATTGTCAATGAACGGGCCGAGGTAGCTCAGTGGTAGAGCAGCCGATTCGTAATCGGCAGGTCGCGAGTTCAACTCTCGCCCTCGGCTCCAGACTCCTGTAAACTTTTTTTCAACCAGTCCGCTGATGGCGCCACTTGCACAGACGACCCCATCCGCAATCACCGCGCCCCATATCGTGAAACCAGCCGCGTCGGACGCGAGTTAGGCGGGCAGCTTGCGTCGAGCTACCAGTTAAACATCGTGCCGTCCAATTTTCTATTCACCGGCAAGTAGGCGCGCTCGTAAGGAAACTTTCCTGCGAGTTTTTCGTCGTAGTCCACGCCCAAACCGGGGGCGTCGCCGGGGTGCAAGAAGCCGTCGCTGAAAGAATAGGCGTGCGGGAACACTTCGTCGGTTTCCTTGGTGTGCAGCATGTATTCTTGTAATCCAAAATTGTTGACGGAGATGTCAAAATGAAGAGCCGCAGCCAAGGAGACCGGCGACAGGTCTGTGGCGCCGTGGCATGCGGTGAGGACGTGATAAATTTCCGCGAGCGATGCTACCTTCTTCAGGTGAGTGATGCCGCCGCTGTGAACTGTAGCCATGCGAATGTAGTCGATCAATTGCTCGGTGATGACGGTCTTAGCGTCCCAAATCGTGTTGAAGACTTCACCGAGCGCGAGCGGCGTGGTAGTGTGCTGCCGGACGATGCGGAAACCCTCCTGTAGCTCCGCCGTGACGGCGTCTTCGAGCCAAAAAAGGTGATAAGGCTCGAGACTCTTGCCCAGGCGGGCCGCTTCAATGGGCGTGAGGCGGTGATGCGCGTCGTGCAGCAAATGAACGTCATCGCCAAATTTCAAACGCAAGGATTCGAAAAGCTTCGGCACATGCAGCAAATATTTTTCAGTGGACCACAGGTTTTCCGGCGGCAGGCCTTTTTCGGCGGGCTCGTAGTAAAGCTTGTCCTTCGCGACGCCGTAAGTTGACGGAATGCCCGGAATTCCCGATTGCGCGCGAATGGCGCGATAACCCATGGCTGCGTATTTGCCGACTTCATCGATGGTTTCTTCGATGTCGCGGCCATTCGCGTGTCCATAGACCATGACCCCTGTCCGGCTTTTTCCGCCGAGCAGGTTGTAAACCGGAGTGTTGAGCGCTTTGCCCTTGATGTCCCACAGCGCGATGTCGATGGCGCCAATCGCGGCCATGGTCACGGGGCCGCGCCGCCAGTAAGCGCCGCGATAGAAATATTGCCAGATGTCTTCCGTCTGAAAAGGATCGCGGCCAATCAAGCAGGGAATCAGATGATCGGAGAGATAGGAAGCAACGGCCAGCTCACGGCCGTTCAGCGTCGCGTCGCCGAGGCCGTGGATGCCCTGGTCGGTATAGACCTTCAGCGTGACGAAATTTCTGCCCGGCGACGTGATCAACACCTTCGCATCGGTTATTTTCACTTACCCTCCTCCATTTGAAATCGCCGTCGCTTGAGAATCAGAAGCCATTTGTGCTGCGGGCCCCAAGCCCGCCGAAAGCGTCGCAGCGCTAAGTAAGGCAGCGGATTGTCGATCAATATAAATTGTCGCACCCGCATGCGTTCTCAGAATCGATGCCGGAGCCATCGCGCTGATGGGCCCTTCGAAACAAGCCTTGACCGCCTGAGCTTTGCGGGCATCGGGAACCACCGCGATAATTTCCTTGGCCTTAAGGATTTGGCGCACGGACATGGAGATTGCTCGCTTCGGCACCTCCGCGAGCTCGGCGAACCAGCCCTCCCCGACTTGTTGTCGCCGGCATGCTTCATCCAGATTCACGATGATGTAAGGAGCGCTCGTCTCGAAATCCGCTGGAGGATCATTGAACGCGAGATGGCCGTTTTCGCCGATGCCCACAAACGTAACGTCGATGAGAGAAGCACAGATGGCCGCGCTGGCGGTACGAATCGCTTCGGTGGGATCGCCTTCGCCATTCAGCGCATGATAGCTGGCGATCCCGGTTTTCGAGACCAAGCGTTCCTGAAGATATTTGGTGAAGCTGGCTGGGTGAGTCATCGGCAGTCCGATATATTCGTCGAGCTGGAACAGCTCCACTTTTTGCCACTCAATGCCGGGCGATTTAGCGAGTATCTCCAAAAATTCGAATTGAGAAGCGCCTGTCGCAGCGACAACACGTGCCAACCCGAAATTATGAATTGCATCACGGATAAGCGCAGCCGCATGTGTGGCCGCAGCATCGCCAAGCGTTTGCCTCTCTTCAAACACGCGAAAGTTCAACCGCGAGTCTCCTGAGCTGCATGAACGAAAGAGTTTACATCAGCGCAGATGCCAGTGAAATTGGATTTGGAGTCGCGATTCATTGCAGATTGCCGGCGCGGCTGGCCTTCAGCCCGCGGCGAACGAGGTCGTTTTGTGTTCTGCATGTGTGGTCGCTCTGTGATGGACCGGCAACCTGACTTCTCTCTCATTCCGCCAATCCTTTTTGATATAGTCCCTCCCACGATGCCCATCGAATCTTCGAACAGCCCTGCTTCTCCCCCCGTTCCGCTCACTGCAAATCAAATTCGCGGATTTTGGGCCGCCTGGGGCGGATGGACTCTCGACGGCATGGATTCTTTTATCTACGCGCTCGTTCTTTTGCCCTCCCTTCGCGATCTTCTTCCGCGCTCCGGCATCGCCGCAACAAAAGGCAACATCGGCTACTACGGTGGATTGCTCTTCGCTCTTTTCCTGCTCGGTTGGGGACTCGCTTTTCTGTGGGGACCATTGGGCGACAAGTTCGGCCGCGTTCGCGTCTTGATGCTGACCATCGTATGGTATTCCGTTTTCACGTTTCTCAGCGCGCTCGTCACCAGCGCGTGGCAGTTGGCGATTCTCCGCTTCCTCGCTGGCATCGGAATTGGCGGCGAATGGGCCATAGGAGGCACGTTCGTCGCGGAAGAATGGCCAGAAAGCCGTCGCCGCGCTGGAGCAGGCTACATGCACACGGGCTATTACGTTGGCATTTTCCTGGCCGCGATCGCCAACTATGCGATCGGCAGCCGCTATGGCTGGCGCGTCATGTTCGCTGTTGGCGGGCTGCCGGCGCTTCTGCTGGCATGGGTACGTCATGGCGTCGCAGAGCCAGCGCGTTGGTCCAACAAAGTAGACGTCTTTCGCTCTTGGAAGTTCTATCGTCCGTTCGCCGCGCTTTTCTCCCGCGCGTTGCGCCGTCGTACGATTCTGAACTCGCTCTTCATGCTTGCCTCGGTGAGCGGGCTTTGGGCTGGAACGGTCTACGTCCCCGCGGCAGTAACATCTCTTGCCGAAGCTGCGGGTCGCGCAGGTCCTCAAGCCGCGCAACTTGCTTCTCGTGCCACCATGCTTGTCGCATTCGCCACCATTTTGGGATGTCTGGCAATGCCCTGGCTTGCCGAACGTCTTGGCCGGCGCGGCGCTTTGAGCTTTTTGTTTGCTTTGATGATGGTTTTCATCGCCCTCACCTTCGGAAAAGTTTTCTATCTCGGTCCGTCCGCCCTTCCGTGGTTTTTTGTATGCTTGTTTTTTCTCGGTTTAGGCGGCGCGAACTTTTCGGTCTATACGCTGTGGCTGCCGGAGCAATATCCCACGGAATGCCGCGCAAGCGCTTTCGCTTTCTCCACGTCCTTTGCGCGCTTCGGCGGAGCGGCGATCACTTTTCTTGTCGGGAATGGCGTTCAACGGTACGGCTCGCTCGGAATTCCTGTGGCGACAACCGCGCTGGCGTTCGCCTTTGGCTTGCTGCTGATTCCTTTTGGAGCAGAAACGCGTGGACAACCGTTGCCGGCGTAGCGCCAGAATGCAGTCGGCTTTTGGGCGAGAAATGGACGAAGGCAATGGTGCAATGAGCGCTCCTCGTTTCTGGAGCGGCAAATACCGAGCGCGAATAAGTGATGGAACAAACCACTAGTACAAAGCTCAACGCACGTCATGCGGTTCTCGCCGGTTTTCTCGGCTGGACGCTCGACGCTTTCGATTTCTTTGTCATCACCTTCATGTATGACGTTCTCGCCCGCCAATTTGGCGTCTCCAAGAGTCAGATCATTCTAACGACATTCGCGACGCTCGCCATGCGCCCGGTCGGGGCGCTTCTCTTCGGCCTCCTCTCGGACCGCTATGGCCGACGCATTCCGCTGATGATGAACGTCATCTATTTTTCCGTGGTGGAAGTGCTGTGCGGGTTTTCACCGAACTACAAATTCTTTTTCGTAATGCGCGCCTTGTTTGGCATCGGGATGGGAGGCGAGTGGGGCGTGGGCGCCTCTCTGGCAATGGAGGCCGCGCCCATCCGGTGGCGAGGCGTCTTGAGCGGAATTCTGCAGAGCGGCTATCCTATCGGGAATTTGCTGGCTGCATTGGCGGCGCGCTTCATTTTGCCAGCCTGGGGCTGGCGGCCCATGTTCTGGATTGGGGCGCTGCCTGCTCTTCTTGCGCTTTACATCCGCGCAAAAGTTCCGGAGTCGGAAGCGTGGAAGCAGCATCGTGCCGCCAGCATGGGAGAAGTCCTGCGCATCGCTGCTCTCGAATGGAAGCGCTTCCTCTATCTCGTCGTGCTTATGACCTTCATGATGTTTCTTTCGCACGGCACGCAGGATTTGTACCCGGATTTTCTGCAGGAAGTCCATCGCGCCTCGGCCGTCATGCGCGCGAACATTGCGGTCATTTACAACATCGGAGCCGTCGTCGGTGCCATTCTTTTTGGACAACTCTCGCAGATCGCCGGCCGCCGCAAAGGCATGATCGCCGCGCTGGGACTCTCGCTGGTTATGATTCCGCTATGGGCTTTTGGCGGAACCCTCACCATCCTCATGTGTGCAGCGTTTGTGATGCAGGCAGGCGTTCAGGGAGCTTGGGGCGTGATTCCCGTGCATCTAAATGAAATGTCTGCGGACGCGGCTCGCGGTCTAATGCCCGGGCTTACATATCAACTGGGCATCCTTCTCGCGTCGCCCACGAATTCCATCGAATACGCTTTACGCGATCGCGTCGGCTATCAGTGGGCCCTCGCAGGTTTTGAAATCGTGACCATCGTTACACTCACCGTGGTCCTCCTGCTGGGGACGGAGCGCCACGGGCGCAGCTTTGTTCGAAACCCACTCGAGAGTTCACCGCCCGGCGCGGATTAATTGGCGTGGCTCGCAAAAAGTTCAAGTCCGGCAGTAACCGAATTCGAGCTTGGCGTTCGCTCCCGCTTCTAGTATTTTCCAATGCACTGATCCTCAAGCTCTGTGCAGTCAATGAATGAGTTTTCGCAAGACACGGGTAAGAACTGAAAGGCGTATCGCGCGACATGAATATCCCGCTCACACCGCTTCGTTGTTTACGATATGCCGAGCAGCAGTACCCACGCAGGACCGCCGTCGTTTGCAGTGATCTGCGTTTCACCTATGCGCAATTTGCGGAGCGCGCCGCCCGTCTTGCTGGTGCGTTGCGCGCAGGCGGTGTGAAGCCCGGCGATCGCGTCGCCTTCCTCAGCATGAACTGCCATCGCCTGCTCGAGGCTTATTACGGCGTTCTTGATGCCGGTGCCGTCCTGCTACCTCTGAATATCCGCTTGGCGCCCCACGAGCTTGCTTTTATCTTGAACGACGCCGGAGCAAAGGTGCTCTTTCTCGAAAAGGAATTTCTCAGCACGGTAGATTCCTTTCGGCAAAGTCTCTCAACCGTGGAAACTCTTTATCTGCTCGACGGCGCGCCTCAGGCTGACTGGCTCGCGCCAAAAAACTACGACGAACTGCTTGCCGCCGCTTCTCTCCATCGCACCGACATCATGGAAGTGGATGAGAATGCCGTCTGCGAGCTTTTTTACACCAGCGGGACCAGCGCCACTCCCAAGGGCGTAATGCTCACCCATCGAAATACGTACATGCACGCTCTCTACGCCTGCCTCATCGACGATCCCACCGCGGAATCCGTTCAACTCCACACCATTCCTCTCTTCCACGCCAACGGCTGGGGCACGCCGCACTCGCTTGCTCTGACCGGCGGAAAACACGTTATGATCCAGCGTTTTGAAACCGCGCGGATTTTCCGGCTCATCGAGCAGGAGCGCGTTCGAACCATGTGTCTTGTGCCGGCCATGGCCACGGCTCTCGTCAATTGCCCCGAGCGGACGAAATATGATTTGAGCAGCCTTCGCATCATCAATGTCGGCGGAGCAGCCTCGTCGCCGACGCTGGTGCGCGAGGTCGAAGAAAAACTTGGCGCGTCCTGCCGGTCTGGCTACGGCCTTACGGAAACCTCACCCATCCTCTCCATTTCCAGAATGAAGCCCGGCCTTGATTGGCAAGGCGAACAAAAATACATCGGCCAGGCCATGACCGGCTTTGCCATCGCCGGCGTCGAGCTTCGCGTCGTGGACGCCAACGACAAAGACGTGCCGCATGACGGGCAAAGCATCGGCGAAGTTGTGGCCCGCAGCGATGTGGTGATGGAGGGCTATTGGGGGCAGCCGCAAGCCACAGAGGAAGCCATGCGCGGCGGCTGGTTTCATACCGGCGACATGGCCACGATCAATAACGACGGCTACATTCTGGTCGTCGATCGCAAGAAAGAAATTATCGTCAGCGGCGGCGAAAATATTTCCTCGTTGGAAGTGGAAAAAGCTCTTCTCGCCCATCCGACCGTTTACGAAGTTGCCGTCGTCGCCGTCCCCGACGCCAAATGGGGAGAAGTGCCGAAAGCGCTGGTCGTATTAAAACCCGGCTCGCAAGCGACGGAAGCGGAGCTGCTCGAATTCTGCCGGGCTCGCATCGCGCATTACAAAGCGCCTCGCTCCGTCGAGTTCTTCGCCAGCCTGCCTAAAACGGGCACCGGGAAAATCCTGAAGAGGGAACTCCGCAAAAAATATTGGGGAGGGCAAGACACTATCCGTCCCGAATTTGCCAGCCGCAAGTGAGAAGCTTATAAATATGGTCTGGGGCTGCGCGGCTGCGACAGTCGAGCGTGCATTTGCCCGCGCGTTTCGATAATTACTTTGAGGAAAGAACGGCTACCGATGAGCGACCTGGTTCAACTCACGCAAGACAACGGCATCGCCGTAATCACTATTAACAATCCGCCCGTCAACGCGCTGAGCCCCGGCGTTCCGGAAGGCATCGCTGCCGCGATCGCGCAGATCGAAAAAGACGAAACCGTCAAGGCGGCAGTTTTAATCGGCGGTGGCAAGACTTTCATCGCCGGTGCGGACATCAAGGAATTCGGCAAAATCACTTCCGGCAAGCCCAACAGCGGATTGGCTCTTCCTTCGCTGCTCTTAAAAATCGAGGATTCTCGCAAGCCCATCGTCATGGCCATTCATGGCAGCGCCTTTGGCGACGGACTCGAACTTGCCATGGCGGGCCATCACCGTGTGGCCGCGCCCGGCGCGCAAGTCGGCCAACCGGAAGTAAAGCTCGGCATCATTCCCGACGCCGCCGGCACGCAGCGCTTGCCCCGGCTCGCGGGTGCTGCCAAAGCCATCGAAATGTGCGCGGACGGCAACCCGATCAAAGCCGAAGAAGCACTGAAATTCGGCATCATCGATCGCTTGATCGACGGCGATTTGCTCACCGGCGCCGCGTCCTTTGCGCGCGAAATTGCGGACGAACCCGTGCGCAAAACACGCGACCGAAACGATAAGCTCGGCTCCGCGACACAAAACGCCCCTGTCTTTGCCGCCGCGCGCGAAAACGCCCGCAAAAAGCAGCGCGGAATGCTTGCTCCGCTGGCAGCCATCGACGCGGTCGAGGCTGCCACAAAACTCCCGTTCGAAGAAGGCTGCAAATTCGAACGCAAGCTCTTCATGGATTGCCTCTTCTCCGAGCAATCGAAAGCGCTCATTCATGTTTTCTTCGGCGAACGCGAAGTAGGGAAGATCCCCGACATCCCCAAGGACACGCCGCTAATTCCGGTCAATACAGCCGCGGTCGTCGGCGCAGGCACGATGGGCGGCGGCATCGCCATGGTTTTCGCAAACGCAGGCATTCCCGTTCTTTTGAAAGAAGCCGACCAAGCCGCGCTCGATCGAGGACTGGCAAAAATTCAAAACAATTACGCGACCTCTGTGAAGCGCGGCCGCTTCACTCAAGCCTTCGTGGACGAGCGGCTGAAGCTGATTCAGCCGACGCTCAGCTACGAATCATTCTCAAACGCCGACATGGTGATCGAAGCCGTCTTTGAAGGCATGGCCCTCAAAAAAGAAGTCTTCGTTGAACTCGACCGCGTCTGCAAACCCGGCGCGATCCTCGCCAGCAACACATCCACGCTGAACATCGACGAAATCGCTACCGCAACTTCACGCCCGCAATCCGTCATTGGCACGCATTTCTTCAGCCCCGCAAACGTGATGCGCCTCCTCGAAATCGTCCGCGGCAAAGCCACCACAAAGGAAGTCATCGCCACCTGCATGCAGCTTTCGAAGAAGCTCGGCAAGGTCGGCGTCCTGGTAGGAAACTGCCGCGGTTTTGTCGGCAACCGCATGTTTCATCCGTATGTCCGCGAGTCCGTGTTTCTTCTGGAAGAAGGCGCGAGTGTCGAAGCCGTCGACTCCGCGCTGTACGATTTCGGCATGGCTATGGGCCCGCTGGCCGTCGGAGATCTTGCGGGTCTCGATGTTGGCTGGCGAATCCGCAAAGAGTACCGGCATTTTGAGAAGCCTGGAATTCGCCAGGCATTTGCTGGCGATAACCTCTGCGAGATGGGGCGCTATGGCCAGAAAACCGGCGCGGGCTGGTACAAATATGACGAAAACCGCCGCGCAATTACTGATCCGGAAGTCGCACAGTTACTTCGCAAATGGGCCGCGGAAGCCGGCATTCCGCAGCGCCAAATTTCAAGGGAAGAGATCGTCGATCGCTGCGTCTACGCGCTGGTCAACGAAGGCGCGCGCATTCTCGAGGAAGGCTACGCCCTGCGAGCGGTCGACATCGACATCATCTACCTCAACGGCTACGGTTTCCCATCCTATCGCGGCGGCCCGATGTGGTACGCCGACACCGTCGGCTTGAAAAAAGTCTGCGATCGCATTGAAGAATTCCACCAGCAGCATGGCGCGCTGTGGGAGCCGGCTCCGCTTCTGAAGCGCCTCGCGGAAGAGGGCAAGAAATTCACGGATTTCAATAAGGAACAGAGCGCCACCGCCTAGCGCCTCGAAAATCCAAAGCAAGTCACGAGAAAATGTTACGCTCTCAAATAGGTGATTGCCCAAACTGCGAAAGGGAATGACTTGAGCCAGCACGAGCCAACACCAACGTCACCGTCCCAGGCCCGTTCTGAATCCCATTCAGAACCGCTCATTCGCAACGTCTCCGATACCGCGCGCTGGGTCGCCGTCTATCGTGCCCGCGAAACCGAGCGCCCCGACGCGCATTTCCGCGATCCCTTCGCGCGCCGTCTTGCGGGCGAACGCGGCGAACAAATCGCGCAGTCCATGCCTCTCGGCCGAAACAACGACTGGAGCATGATCACCCGCACTTGCCTCGGCGACGATCTCATCAACGAGCAGATCCAGCAAGGCGTCGACATGGTCATCAACCTCGCCGCCGGCCTCGATGCGCGCCCCTACCGTATGCAGCTCCCGCCGGAGCTAAAATGGATCGAAGTCGATCTCCCCGAAATTCTCTCCTACAAAGAAGAAATTCTTCGCGACGAAAAACCGGTTTGCGCGCTCGAACGAATCCGTCTCGATCTTTCGAACGCTGCCGCCCGCCGCGAGCTCTTCGCGCAACTCGGCCGCCGCGCCAGCAAAGCTCTCATCATCAGCGAGGGACTTCTCATTTATTTGAACGCCGATGACGTCGCCGGCCTCGCCAAGGATCTGGCCGCACCTCCCAGCTTTCAATCCTGGATACTCGATATTGCCTCGCCCGGCCTTCTTCGCATGCTCGCAAAAAAAATGGCCACACAGCTCAACCACGCAGCGCCTTTCAAATTTGCTCCGCCAGAAGGACCCAGCTTCTTCGTCCCTTACGGCTGGAAGCCCGTCGATGTCCGCTCGCTACTCAAGAATGCCGCGCGGCTCAAACGCCTCTCTTTTTTCATGAGCCTCATCGCGCTTCTCCCCGAAACGGAAAAGTCCCGGCGCGATCGCCCCTGGTCGGGTGTGTGTTTGCTTAAAAAGTGTTGACGCAATGCGGAGGTCCGCCGCCCCGGCGCAGCCTACAAGTTGCATAAATCATTCTTTCATTCAGGGAAGGAGATCAATGCTCGATCGGCGCGGTCTTCGCTCTGCCGCCCGGAAATATGCTCTTCACAATCACGTAAAGCACCGGAATAAATAGCAGGTTCAGCGACGTGGCCGCGATCATTCCGCCAAACACCGTCGTGCCCACGGAAATGCGCCCCGCGCGCCCCGCTCCAGTCGCCAGCACCAGCGGCACCACGCCCAGAATAAACGCAAACGACGTCATCAAAATCGGCCGCAGCCGGATGCGCGCCGCTTCGATCGCCGCTTCGACGATGGTCATCCCCTGCTCGCGTAATTGTTCCGCGAACTCCACGATTAAAATCGCGTTCTTGCTGGCAAGGCCGATTAGCATCACAAGTCCAATCTGGCAGTAAACGTCATTCTGCAATCCGCGCAGCGATTGCGCCCCGATCGCCCCCAAAATCGCCACGGGCACGGCCATCAAAACGATAAACGGAAGCACAAAACTTTCATACTGCGCTGCCAGCGTCAGATACACGACAATCAGGCCAAGCCCAAACAAAATGAGCGCCTTTCCTCCAGACTGAATCTCCTCCAGCGAAAGTCCGCTCCATTCATAAGTCATGCCCTGCGGAAGAACTTTCTTCGAAAGCTCTTCCATCGCCGCGATGCCTTCGCCGGAACTGTGTCCCGGCGCCGCCGATCCGTCAATTTCCGCCGAGCGAAACAGATTGTAGTGGCTAATTACTTGCGCGCTGGCCGTCGGCTCCACGGTCACCAAATTGTCTAGCGGAATCATCTTGCCGGTGTCCGAACGCAAATAGTATTGCCGGATGTCCTTCGGCTGAGAGCGAAACTGGCTGTCCGCCTGCACGTAAACGCGGTACGACCGGTTATTGAAATCGAAATCGTTCACGTATTCCGAGCCCATGTACACCTGCAGCGCGTCCGTCACCTGACTCAGCGGCACTTGCAAGCTCTTCGCTTTTTCACGGTCGATTCGCACCAGATACTGCGGGTCGTTCGCCGTAAAGCTGGTGAACAGTCCAACCAAATCCTTTGTCGCGTTTCCTTGCGCTGTAAGCTTGTTCGCCGTATCCGCGATCGTTTGCAAAGAATTGCGCCCGAGGTCTTCCAATTCATACTGAAATCCTCCGAACTGCCCCAAGCCTTGAACCGCGGGTGGATTGAATGGAATGACCAGCGCACCCTGAATAGCGAAGAGCTGCCCGCGCAGCCGCTGAATGATCATCGCCGCGGAATGTTGCTCGCCTTTGCGCTGCGCGAAAGGCTTCAGGTTGATGAACATCATGGCGCGATTCGGCGCCGCGCCAAACTGGCTGAACCCGGGAAGCGCGAAAGACGCCGCAACCTCCGGAACATGCGAAAGAGTCTGTTCCACTTTTCCGCAAATCTCCACGGTGTACTGCAACGATGCGCCTTGCGGAGCTTGCACCGCGATGATGATGTAGCCCTCATCGTCTTCTGGAATAAATGCGCGTGGAACTTTGTTGTAGATCCAGTACGTCATTCCAAGCGCCACGAAAAAGAGCAGCAATGCTGCGAACCGCCAGCCGATCACGTGCCGCACGGCATTGCGGTACAAATTCGTTCCGCCCGTCACCACGCGATTGAACGCATGAAAAAATCTTCCTTCCGCGCGCTCCCGGTGATGCCCCAGCAGAATTGCGGAGAGCGCCGGAGTCAATGTCAGCGCATTAAATGCCGATATGGACACCGAAAACGCGATGGTCAGCGCGAATTGCCGGAACAAAATTCCCGTCGTTCCTGGAAACAGCGCCACTGGCACAAACACCGCCACTAGCACCAGCGAAGTGGCGATGACTGCTCCCGCCACCTCTTTCATCGCCGCGCTCGCCGCATTATGCGGCTCCGTGATTCCTTCCATGATGTGCCGTTCGACGTTTTCGATCACCACGATCGCGTCGTCAACCACCAATCCTGTCGCCAGCGTGATTCCGAAAAGCGTCAGCGTATTGATCGAAAATCCCAGCAGCTTGATGAAAACGAACGTGCCAATCAATGAAACGGGAATCGTTATCGCGGGAATGAGTGTGCTTCGCCAATCCTGCAAAAATAGATAAATCACCGCAATCACCAGAACAATGGCTTCCAATAGCGTGATCAGCACATCCCGAATCGATTCGCCAATCACGGTCGTGGAGTCAAACGCCACCGCGTACTTCAATCCCGGCGGGAAACTCTTCGAAAGCTTCAAGAGTTCTTCTTTCGCCGCGCGGTCCACGTCCAGCGCGTTGGCGCCCGGAAGCTGCGTCACGCCAAATCCGACGGCGTCGTGCCCATTGAACCGCACGCGCACATCATAATTTTCCGCGCCCAGCTCCGCGCGCCCGATGTCCTTCACGCGCACCAGCGTGCCATCCGTCCCAGTCTTCAAAATAATATTGTCGAATTCCGCCGGACTCGTCAGCCGCCCCACGGCCCTCACGCTAATTTGAAACGCTTGATCGCCCGCGTTGGGCGGCTGCCCGATTTGTCCCGCGGCCACTTGCACGTTCTGCTCTTGCAATGCGGCGATCACGTTTGTCGCGGTCAGCCCGCGCTGCGCCATCCGCCCCGGGTCGAGCCACACGCGCATCGCGTACTTTCGCTCCCCGAAGATGAATGCGTCATTCACTCCCGGCACGCGCTTCAGCGCATCTCGCACGTACACGTCGATGTAGTTGCTCAGGAACAGGCTGTCGTACTCCCCGTGTTCCGAATAAACTCCCGCTCCGAACACGAATCCGCTGGCCTGCTTGGTGATAATCACGCCGGTATTTTTCACTTCATTCGGCAGCCGCCCAAGTGCCTGGCTGACTCGGTTCTGTACGTCCACCGAAGCCAGGTCCACGTCGCGCGTAACGTCGAACGTGACCGTGATCGCGCTCACGCCGCTATTGCTGCTCGTGGACGTGATGTACTTCATCCCCGGCACGCCGTTGATCGCCTGTTCCAGCGGAATCGTCACCGCCGATTCCACCGTTTCCGCGTTCGCGCCGATATAGCTGCTCGTAACCACCACTTGCGGCGGCGCCAGGTTTGGAAACTGCGCTATGGGCAGCGTGGGAATCGAAATCGCGCCCGCCAGAATAATCATCAGCGCGCACACCGTGGCGAACACCGGTCGCCGTATGAAAAAATCAACGAACAATGCCGGATTCCGCCTTTGGTTGGATTGGGAGAGGGACGTTCATCGGGTAAGCGGCGCCTAGCGCGTCGCGGCGCTATTGCCGTCGCCTTGCTTCACGTCTTTTTGAATCTGCTCCATCACCGGAGCGCCATCCTGGAGGAATTGCGTGCCGGAAATAATCACGTGGTCCCCGGCTTTCAGCCCGTCCAGCACGACGTAGTCGTTCCCTGTCGTGTCTCCCAGTTTTAGAAGCCTCTGCCGCGCCACCGTTCCATTTCCCTCGTGTACAGCGACAAATACAAATGCTTGCCCATTGATTCTCAGCACCGCGAGCACCGGCACGACCGGCCCATCGTGCGAGCCCCAGGTCACTTGCGCTCGCACTTGCTGCGCTATGCGCAGCTTGTCTCGCGCGTTCGCGATGTCAGCTTTTGCCAGCACTGTTTGCGTATCGGTTTCCACTTGCGGCGATACAAACGTGATATGCGTATCCGACACAGAATTGCCATTCTCATCCAGCAATCTCACCGGCAGGCCCAGCTTCAAATCCTTGGCGCGGTCGGCCGGAACGTATATATACGCTTCGAGCGCTCCCGGCAGGTCAACGGTGGTTAAAAGCGTCGAGACCGTTACGCGATCGCCCACATGCACCGGAATGTCTCCCACGATGCCGTTCGCCGGTGCGCTCACCTTGTAGTAATGCAATTCCACCTTTTGCTGCTCCACTTGGTCCGAGAGCGCTTTCATTTGCGCCGCCGCCGCTTCGTAACTCGACTGAGCGTTGTCGAAATCCTGTTTGCTGATCACTTGTGCCGCGAAGAGTTTTTGCGCCCGCTCCAGCGATATTTGCGACAGCCGCAGGTTGGCCTGCTGCGCTGCCAGCGTTGCTTGCTGGCTGCTTAGCGTGGCTTCCTGTTTCAAAGGATCGATCTGCAGCAGCGGCGTCCCCGCTCTCACTTCGTCGCCAGACCTCACAAATATCTTGGTAACTTGCCCCTCTACCTGCGGGTTGATCATCGCGGATTGCCGCGACTTCAGCACAGACAAATACTCTGTTGTGTCCGGAATTCGGATCGATTGTGCTATCTCCACCTGAACAGGCATCGCCATCGCCCCGCCACTTCCAGGGCCCCCCGCGGACGTCTTTTGGCCGCACCCGCCTGCCCCAAAAATCACGGCCAGAAGCGGAGCAGCCGCCAGCAGCATCAGCGTGCGTCTTTGACGCTTATTCCTCATTTTGTATAGTCCTGGCATGGTTGAGGCTGACTCCCCCGGCGCAATCGCAAATTTTACGATACCTTTGCGCCCCCACCAAGGCGCTATACAGCATGCCACTGTTAGACGCACAGAAATCAGGCTGGTTATATTTCGGGAAGGGGGTCTTTCTGGAGTGCGGCAGCCCTGCTGCCGCTTTTCTTCGAGTCCCACAACTCCGTATCCCGCACTGCTTCGTAACCGGCGAATAGCTCAGTAAAAATCGCTCGGATCGATGCGCTTTCCGGAGAGGCCCAACTGCAGGATTTCCATTTGATTCGCCCGGTCAAACACCTTGCCGGGAAAGAAAATCTTCGTCACCACGCGAACGCCGCCAAAAGCGATGCCCAGAACTATTGCCGCCACCATGAAGACCCCCGTCCCCATGATGATTTTAACGAGCGTGCTCGTAATCGGAGGATCCGTCGCCGTTTGGCTCGGCTCGTTCCAGGTCACCTGCGTCTCGTAATCGACAGCCGCTCGCAGCTCCTTAGCGTACTCTGCCGAACTCGGCGACAAGACCATCGAAAGCAGCGATCCCTTCCGCACAATGCTCAACCCTTGTTTTTTCGCCGTCGCTGGCAGCACTTCATCCAGGTGATGAATGTGCTGTTCCGCCAGTTGCGGCGTAGGATATTCCAGGAGCACTAAAATTCCGCTTTCTTTGCCAGGACCAGAGTAGCGCGCCAGCATCGCTTCTGCCTTGTCCGAAAATCCGGCTTCATTCGCCAGCCGTGCTAGGTCCGCCCGACCTATTCCAACTAGCGCCGCCTTCATCGCTTCCGGCCCCAGCGCGTATCTCTCCGTCCCAAGCACGCGGCCCGTCGCGGGAAGATAGGTCCGGACAGGCGGTAGCGGCGTTGAATCAGCAAACTTTCGCACGAGGTCCGCAAGATCTTGCAATTCCTTTGTAGACGCGCGCTCGGGATTATCGACCTCCATCAGGACATTCCCAATCAGCGCCAAGAGCCGTGCGTGCCCAACCGCCGTCAGCGCCCCGACATTTGACGGCTGCATCTCAGGATCCAGTGCCGCTGTGTAAGCCTGGTAGGCGCCCGAAGGGTCGCTGAACACTTCGAGAGAGACTCCCAGAGATTGCGACCCATTTGAATACGGCCTCGCGAACGCATCTTGCAAACCGGCTTCGTTGAGCAGTGCCAATTGCTGCGAGGTTGGCATCGTCTTTATGGGGGTAGCGGTGGCCACCCAGTTACCAAATCGAGAGGGGAAAGTATCCTGAAGCCCAGGCTGAGCGGTGGCGCAATGCGCAGTGGCCGCGAAGGCCAGCAGCTGAGACGCTACTACCAAATGCTTAATAGAGGAGAACCTTCGCATCCCTTGCGCTCATCTCTGGGCGAATCCCTACACCTAGTTTAGACACCACCAGATTACCGTTGGTTCCGGGATTGTTCAACTGGAGTGGCCGCCGCTGCGCGCTTCGAGGCGCCCTTCGCCGGCAGGTTCAGCGCAACGCTGTTCATGCTTTGCAGGTAGTCCGCTACGCCCTGGTACAGCCCTTCCGCCACGCGCTGCCGGTATTCCGGTTTCTTCAGTAGTTGCTCGTCGGAGGGGTTGCTGAGAAACGAAATTTCCGTGAGGATCGATGGCATGTCCGCCCCAATCAGCACTACAAACGGCGCTTTGCGCACCCCACGGTTTTTCTCCGACCTGCTTGCTTTCAGCACGCGCTTCGCCAGCGAATCCTGTATATCCGCCGCGAATTCCTTGGACTCATCGATCTTCTCGTTCTGTGCGATCTTCTTCACCATGTCCTGAAGGTCGTGGACGCCCTCATCCGACGACGCGTTTTCCCGCGCCGCCACTTCCATCGCTTCCGCGGATCCCTTCAAGTTCAGGTAGTACGTTTCGACGCCACGCGCCCCATGGTCCCGGCTCGAATTCGCGTGAATCGAAATAAAAAGATCGGCCTTCGCCTGATTCGCGATGTTCGTCCGCTCCTCGAGCGGGATAAACGTATCATCGGAGCGCGTGTACACGATCTCCGCGCCCGGCAAGCGCTGCTGGATAATCTTTCCCAGCCGCAACGCCACGTCCAGGCACAAATCCTTCTCCATCAACCCCGTTGGCCCGATCGTCCCTGTGTCATGCCCGCCATGGCCTGGATCGATCACAATGCGCCCAATCTTCAGTCCCAGCGCTCGCGTGAGCGTGGATTGCCCGTCCCGCGTCGGCTCCGGCGTCCCGCTCGGCCGAATCAGGTCAGGCTTCGCATTCGAGGTACTCAGACGCTTTCCCCGAGAATTCTTCCCGCCGGAAGCCGTACTCCGCACCGATCCGCTCGCAGGCGAAACGCCCGGATCCACAGCCGGATTTTTTGCGGAGACGGCCTTTACGCTCCCCGTTTCGTCCGACCCGGCTGTAGCTTCCTCGCTCGCTTCCACCGCGCTTCTTTTCGGTTTTGTGGCTTTCGAATTCGCCGCGCGCATCACACCGCCATGCCGCAGGTCCGAATACAAACAAATCACCAGTTGCGGCGGATTATCCACCAGCGATGCCGCGTAATCTTGCACTCCCTTCACGTCCAGCACCACGCGAACCACGCCCGCATGGTTCTGCGCCACCCGCACTCCCGTCAAGAGATCTCCAGTGACCTGGACGGTGCCCCGCGCCACTTCCGGCGTCAGCCGCGCCGAGTGCAAGTCGAAAAATATGCGTTCCGGATTGGCGATTCGCGCGGACGTGTATTGCACGGTGTCTTCGAGGTCGATGGTCACCCGCGTCGCGTCGGCATTCGCGCTCGCCGTGATTCGCCGGATGCGTGGCGTACCCTCGGCAGCGCTTCGCCCCGTCGTCTCAACTCCATCTTGAACGGATCCTGGCTGCTCCGCGGTCGCCTCCGTGCTATCCGAATCGTTTCCCGCACCCTCTGGCGATTCGCTGTGCCGCAGCAGCGCCAGCTCGGCCAGCGCCTCTTGCGCTTCGCGCTTCCGCTGCGAACGCGGATACTTCTTCAGGAAATCTTCGTATGTCTTCGTGGCCTGCGCGCTGTCCCCTAATTGATCTCTCTGCAGCTTCCCGATGCGCAGCAGGGCGTCCTGCGTGTACTTGCTAGTCGGATATTCGTGAACGAGAAACTTATACGCGTCGACCGCTGACTGATAGTAGTTCCGTCCGAAGCGGTCTCCCATCTCCGTGTAAAGTTCCGCGACCGACAGCAGCGCATCCACCACTTCCGGCGCGCGCGGCGTAATCAGGTACACGCGCCGGTAGCTGGCTACCGCTTGTTTGTATTCCGCAAGCGTTCGTTTCTCCGCCGGCTTGCCATTCAAAATCGAGCGTTGCTCTTCCGCCCGCGCGAATTGCGCTCCCGCAGCCTCGCGTTTTACGGCTCTCTTCGTCGGCGTGTCCGCCGCCCGCGCCGAACTCGCGAACACTCCTCCACAAATGCCCGCTGCGGCCATTCCCAGCGCTACAAAAACTGGCGAAAGCCGGGCGAATCTTCTGTTCGAAATTTTTCGGACCCCCAACATGCGCGCCCTACGTTCTAGGAATGGAAAGCTTAGGCTCCCCGCGAGCCTTCACTCTTGGAATCGCTCTGCGATTCCTTGGACTGTCCGCCGCACTGCGGCCGGCGCAATCCTTTTTGGCTCAATCGTTCCGGAAAATGATGCGGCCGTTCGAGTCGACTTCTCTGTGGATTGCGCGCGGATTCGTGAACGCGCCCTCAAGACGACCCGATCCAGGCCTGAAATATGCATCCTGTACCTTCTGCACGTAGTTCCGAGTTTCTCGGAACGCAGGGATGCCGTGAGCCCGATCAACAGCCCCCTCTCCCGCATTGTACGCCGCCAAGGCCAAATCCAGGTTGCCATTGTATCGTTCCAGCAACCACTTTAGATGGCTAACCCCGGCGTCGATATTCTGTTGCGGGTTGAACACGTCATTTGCACCGTACCGTTGTGCCGTCGATGGAATCAACTGCATTAGTCCGCCGGCACCCTTGCGGGAATATGCCGCTGGATTCCAGTTCGATTCCGTCTCAATCACCGCGCGGACCAATGCTGGGTCCATGTTGTGCCTCTCCGCCGCTTCCTTTACGAGCTTCTCGGCGCCGTCCCGGTCGATACTCAGCTCCGGACGGCTCCGGCCCATAAAAGTAGATTCAGCGGGCAGGTAGATGTTTCTGCGCGTCTTTGCGGCCCGCAATTTGACTGTGACCGGCGGATCGGAGTTTACAAACAACGCCCGCCCGCTCGAATCCACAGTCCTGAGAATCTGGGCGTTGGCTTCGGGTGCACAAACTACTGCACACAAAGCGAATGCTCCCAAATAGATGCAAGCCGTAAAGGAGGTGCGTTTACCCATCGTGCCTCGGGGAAGGCTGACTAACGGTGATGCCATGTTGCAATGATACGATGACCATGTTCGGGGCAGCCCAACCGTTTCAAACAACGTTTTGAAGGCGGTATGGAGACTGACTCGTCTTGCTGAAGCCGTGCCCTTTGCCAGGAAACTCCGCGCTTCGAGCACGAACGCACGAATGTCTCCTGCTGGACACGCTTCTGGCGCTACGGGCGAATTATAGCAACGGCTCCAAGAGGGAGGGGATAGAACTAAGGGCACTTTTTAGAGCCGATGTGTCTTTTCCGCCAGCCTCAGCCAAATCGGGTCTGCCGCCCCCGGAACCGCCCACCATTTTGGCCAACGCCTGTATCAGCTTGCCAGCATGGACTTTAGCGGTCAGTTCTTTGGTCACCCCGGCGATCAGGGCCACTTTTCCGTCTTCTACCATCCCCAGCGCTACCACCCCGGACCCAAGTTTCTGTCTGAGAGAGTCCACCAATTGCCTTAGACCTTCGCGGTCGGTACCCGTCACCTCCGCGGCAATCAGCTTAACCCTCTTGATTGTCTGGACTTGCGCGGCGAGCTGGTCGAGCTGGCTGAGCGCCCCGGCGCGCTTCTGGGCCTCCAGGTCCTTCTCCAGTTGCTTGATCGTATTGGATAGCTTCTCGACGGTGGCCAGAATGGAATCCTCGCTCGTATTTAGCCGGTCGGCTAAATAATTAAGTACCTTTGCCTGCACCTGATAATGCTCAAGCGCGCCGATGCCGGTGACGGCTTCGATGCGGCGGACGCCTGCGGCAACCGAGCCTTCACTGACGATCTTGAGGACGCCGATATCGCCTACGCGGTGGACGTGCGTCCCTCCGCATAACTCCTTGGAATAAAAGCCCCTTGGCGCGCGCTCATCGGGAATCGTCACCACGCGGACATTGCTCTCCGGATACTTGTCGCCGAAAAAGGCCAGCGCGCCCGACGCCAGCGCCTCTTCCAGCGAAGTGACGTTTGTCTCTATCTCCGTGTTGTGGCGAATCTCGTCGTTCACCTGCTGCTCGATATCCTTCAATTCTTCTGGATCCACATGTGCAAAATGCGAGAAGTCAAACCGCAGCCGTTCCGGCGCGTTCAGCGAGCCGGCCTGCTTCACGTGCGTTCCCAAAATGTTGCGCAGCGCGGCGTGCACTAGGTGCGTCCCCGAATGGTTGCGAATAATCCGCGCGCGCCGCTCCGCGTCGGCAACGACCGCTACGTGGTCTCCTACGCGCAAGGTTTCCTTGGCCACAACTCGATGCGCCACAAGTGCCGACACGGGGTAATACGCTCCGGTGACTTCCGCTAGGAGTTGCGATTCGGACTTATCGTAGAACGCGCCGGTATCTGCCATCTGCCCGCCCGATTCGGCGTAGATTGCGGTCCGGTCCAACACTACTTCGCCCGATTCGCCGGCTTTCAACTCACCGACGGGCCCGCTCTTTGTGAGAATCGCCTCGATCCGGCAATCCTTCGCGGATGTCGACTGATAAAAATCCTTCTCCGTTTTAAACGTCTCCGCAATCTTCGCGTATGCCGGATTTGCCGCCTCTTTGCCCGCTCCGCCCTTCCATGACGCCCTCGCCCGCGCCCTTTGCTCCTCCAACGCGCAGTCGAATCCTTCCTCATCGAACTTAAGACCCGCGTCGCGGACGGCATCTCGGATGAAATCGACTGGAAGACCATAAGTATCGTACAGCCTGAAGGCCTTCTCGCCGCTGTAGACCCCCTGTTTTCCAGGGTCTGGCCCTCCCCCGACAACTTCTGTAACTCGTCGCCCTCGGTCCTCACTCTTTGCATCAGAAATTCCATCGTTGAGTTCTAGGCCGACCCCATAAGGCGTGGCTAGGTCCGCTTCGAGCCGAGTAAGTCCCAACTCCAGTGTGCGAGCGAACCGCGTTTCCTCCCCGCGAACCGTCTCGGCTACGAGCTGGGTGCGCTCCGCAAGCTCAGGATAGGCATCGCCCATCAAATCGCGCACAGTCTCAACCATTGCAGAAAGGAAAGGCTTGGTCGCACCGATCAGGCGGCCATGGCGAATTGCTCGTCGCATGATTTTGCGGAGCACGTACCCACGGCCTTCGTTGGAAGGGAAAACCTCATCGGCAATTAGAAACGCCGTGGCACGGGCATGATCGGAAATAACGCGGAGAGAAGCGGCGCCGCCTTTGCCTTCTTCGAGTTTTTCTTCGCGTTGAAAGTCGACACCGCACAATTCCGCGGCGCGTTTCATTAGCGGAACGAACAAATCCGTGTCGTAGTTGGAGATGACGCCTTGGAGGACGGCGGCGGTGCGTTCGAGACCCATGCCAGTGTCTACGCAGGGTTTGGGAAGAGGCGTGAGCGTGCCCGTGGCGTCGCGGTTGAATTGCATGAAGACTAGGTTCCAGATTTCGACGTAGCGGCCGCAATCGCAGGGGAACTTGCAGTTGGCGTGGCCTTCTTCGGACGCCTCCGGCCCCATGTCGTAGAAAATTTCGCTGCAGGGGCCGCAGGGGCCGGTGTCGCCCATGGCCCAGAAATTGTCTTTCAGGCCGGGGATGGGAATGATTCGCTCGGCGGGGACGTTTTCTTTGAGCCAGATTTCGCGAGCTTCTTCGTCTACAGCAAGGACTGTGCGTTGCGAAGCTGCGGCATCGGCGCGACTCGCACAGGCAGGAGTGCCTGTGCTACTGATCTCCGCGCCGCCGAAGACTGTTACATAGAGCTTGTCCTTCGCTATGCCGTACCACTCTGGCGAGGTGACCAGCTCCCACGCGTAGGGGATGGCCTTCTCTTTGAAATAATCGCCGAAGGAAAAATTGCCCATCATTTCGAAGAAGGTGTGGTGGCGTCTGGTGAAGCCGACATTTTCGAGGTCGTTGTGTTTTCCGCCGGCACGGACGCATTTCTGGGCTGTGGTGGCTTTGTTGTATTCGCGCTTTTCGAGGCCTAGAAAGACGTCTTTGAACTGGTTCATGCCCGCATTGGTAAAGAGCAGCGTCGGGTCGCCATGCGGCACGAGCGAGGAGCTGCGGACGCGGCGGTGGCCTTTGCTTTCAAAGAATTGCAGAAACTTTTCGCGGATATCGTTCCCGCTCAGGAATTTATTGATGGAATCATCGCCCGTCACGTCTACCCCAATCTTTCCCTTACCCGAATCTAGCGATTATCGCAGAGCAGTCCAAGAGCGGCAATTGCGCGAGCCAGAATTCTCCGCGCATTTAATTGAAATTGTACCCAAGTTCCCATAGGAATTGGTGGTTGCCCTTGGTTACTCCGGCGTTTCCGATTTGATAGGCGGCGTATCCCGTGAGTTTCGAAGATATTTTGATGACCGCGCCAGGGTTCACATACCCTGTGGCGTTGTTCCCCGTGTACCATTCGGCTGCCAGCGTGATGCGGCTGCTGACCTTCTGCTCGAGGGTGAACTGCCCTCCGGCGCGGTTCGCCGCGGCGACTACATTCTTTGTGAAGTCGTATCCGCCGATGCCAATGCGCGTTCCGTGCTTCCATTCTTTAGCAAAGAAAGCATAGGAATAGTTTCCCGCGTTATACGTGCGCTGGCGCACGGGGAAAAACAGGTCATCTCCAACATATAGCGACCAGCCCGTTGTTCCCAGCTTCCAGAGCCGCCATTTTATTGTGGGCGAGAGGTCCAGCTCGCCTGTAACCGGCGTGGTGAGGCCGTCGAAATTCACGCCGATCTCGATTTGATGTCCGATTCCAACGACCACGCGCGGCGTAAGTGTTTCGATAGGATTCACGGGACGTATCGTGCCGTCCAGTTCTCCGTAGACCTTGCCTTTGTCCAAGATGTCCGCGCTGGGGACGTCGAAGATGGTCTCCTGCGCGTAGGCGCTCTTCGCGGCGAAGAGCGCCACGAAAAGCGCGAAAAACTTGAAAAACCTAATTCGTCCACCGGGGATCAAGGTGTTTCAGGATACCGTACTCGCATCCCGCTAGCACATCTCATCAAAGTGCTAGTTATCCCTCAGCGGCCGTAAACCAGCACGCGAAACGTTCCCGGAATCGCGGCGCTTCGGGGATGTGGCCGCTCGGCCGTGGGAGCGGGCGGCGGAGCGAAGTCCGCGGTATCCAGGAAAAGGTTGTGAGTCTTGGTGTCGATGCCCATGGTTTTTGCGCCGAGTTCCGTCTTGATGGTTTCGACTTCGCTGAATTTGTCGGGAGAGTCTTCGTGGAAAACGTTGACCATGCCCTCGAACGTCGATACGAAAATCAGGCCGGTCTTTGGCTCAAACGCAGCGGCATCCACTCCACCAGAGATTGGGAAGGATTGGAGAACTTTTCCGTTGTCGGAATCGAGCACGACCATCATCTTTGGATTGCGGCCGGCGCTGAAGAGTCGGTGGTGCTGGACGTCAATCGCCAGGGCCGTGGGACCTCCGGCGGGAGCGACCGGCCAGCGCGATTTGATTTTTAGCGAGCGGGAATCAACGGCGAGAAGTTCGCTCTTGTCTTCCAGATTGATGTACACGGTGCCCTGGCCATCGGCGACGGCAAATTCGGGGCCGCCGCCAAGCTCGATGGTTTTCACCGCACTGCCGGTCTGGGCGTCGATCACGGTCGCGCTGTTGGGATCGCCTTCCATAACGAAGACGCGCTTCGAAAAGGGATCGTAGGCGACGCAATCGGCGTCTTTTGCGGCGTTCGCTTCGCCGGTTACTTTGAGGGTTTTCAAGTCGAAAATGATTACCTTGCCCTGCGCGCCATCACTGATGAAGCCGCGGCCAAATTCGCTGGCCACGGCGACTCCGTGAACTAGCTTCAAACCGGTGATGTTGCCGACGAGGGCGCCGCTGTCCGCGTCGATCACTTTGACTTCGGTGCCGTGCGACAGATAAACGCGGCGCGCTGGGGAATCGACCGTGACATAATCGAAATATTCGCGAGTGCTCCCCGGGGCTGCGCCGAAGCTGTATTTTTTGAGCAGGTGATAGCCGTTCGCGGCCGCCGTCACGAGCGAGAATGCACCGAGCAGGATCAAGACCGCGACACCTGCAGTTCGCCCAACACGATAAAGTTTCATGCGAAGCCTCCCTTGCGACGGAAGCCAATTCGAAAGCGCCACTGTCGTCGAACCGGTTCTGTGGAGTTAGCTTGGGTATCCGTCTCGAGAAGAAACTATCGCGCCGCGTCTAAATGCAAGATAAATAGCTGCCGTCTCCTCGGCTCGCTGGCTATTTCTGATCGGCGAAGCTGAGAACCCGAGAGTCCGGGCTATTCGGCCATCGTGGTCGGCAACACGGCGGCAGCAAGAAAAAATCCAGCTTCATTCATGATATTTTTCCGGACTTTGCTGTCCATAGAATTTGCCAGCATTCGCGGCTGCATTCTTGCCCGGTATCTCCATCTCGCGCGAAGCAAACTTCATGCGCACCAGCCAGTTTTCGCGCAATTTTCTGCCGCGAAAGGGGAACAGGAATAGCGCACGCATCATATCTTTCCATAATTCGCGCTGCTGCCGGAAATTGATCAACGCGCGCCAGCCAAGCTTTCGGAGAAGAGCAAGCCGCAAACGTGCGAGGCCAAACGCTAGACGAGAAAGCGACGCGGGAATGTCTTCCTCGCGGTGATGCTCGTAGTAACCGAAGTTCATCGACGTTCCGGACTGCACTTTGATGAAATTTGGCAGCGTGCGGTTTTTCGGATTCGCGGCCACTTGCCGAATTAAATCCTGGAAACGCATGGAACCCGTCTCCAGCGTTTCGAGGCTGGCGAACCAGTTGACCAGTTTCACGCCCAGGGGATCCCAGAGATAGCCGTTCAAGAGGAGCGGGAGGCCGAGATGAAAAAGTTTGCTCACTACCAGATGGATGCGCAGATGGCACTGGTAAGGATCATCCATGCACTGATACAGGCGCGTGGTATCGCGCGTGACGCTGCGCTGAAACGCGGCAATCGCGGTATCGAGATCCTTGGTGAACTCCTTGGCGTCGCCGCCGTTCAATTCCATTTGGATGATGGCCGCGACCTGCCGGATTTGTATCGACGACAATGCCAGACCAACACTGTAAAGAGGATCAACCGTATCGCTGGCATCGCCGATGATGTACCAGCGATCTGCGGAGTAGCGCTGACGGCATTCCCACATGTAGGAGCCGTAGAAATTCGTGTCCACCACAGTGCCGCTGCGGACCAGGTCCACGAGCATAGGGTGCTCCCGCGCGAGGCACTCGAGGAATTGCTCCATCGTGTGAATTTCGCCGTGCGGATAGACGTCCTTGCGGTAGGTGATGCCGATGCTTACGAGCGGGACGTTTTCCGGCGAGCGCATAGGGATGTACCAGATCCAATTGCCTTTGCCAAAGAAATGATGTGTTGCGTAGTAAGGAATGTAAGCTCGGTTTTCCTTTTTGATTGCGCGGATACGGCTCAGGATTTCCGGGTTGAAATTCATCAGGCGGAACCAGAAAACGTCTTTCTGTTCCTTGACTTTTTCCTGGAGCTGCAAATGCTTCGCGAGAAAACGGTTGCGGCCCGTGGCATCGATAAGCCAGCGCGCGCTCAGCGTCTGTTTTTCCCCGCCAGCGTTTTGGACGGTAACCGCGTGGCGCCCTTCGCCGCTTCCGTTGACGCTGAGTTCGACTGCGGCCACGGTGCCGTCGATTAGTTGGACGCCGTTCTCTATGTTGCGTCTTCGTACTTCAGCGTCGAGGGTGAAGCGATTGATCTGGAAAGAGAGAATCGGCGGCGCGGTTGGAATTTCGTCGACGATGTAGGTGCGATCCTCGGGATTGTCGATATCGGTCTTGAAATAGTAGGTCAGGCCGTATTTCGGATAATGCTTTTCGACCAGGTAGGCGCCCAGACCTAGTTCGAGGAGGAAATCGACGCTGACCTCGACGAGCGATTCGCCGACGATCGGGCGATTTTTGTGCGGGCCCTCCACGACGGCCACCTTCAGAGCAGGGAAGCGCATGCGCAGGTACGCGGCCGCGAGGTGCCCCGTCGCTCCTCCTCCCATAACCAACACATCCACACCGCTTTTCATGCGTCTCCGGGATCCAAAGTTGCGACCTTTCTGCTCTTAAATACCATGGAAAACCATGCGAGACATGCGCCGAGAAATCGTAGCATAGCAAAAATAAAGGTTTCCGACGCGGGGGCTGAGCCAGGCCGATCGAGGCCGAGCGGAGCTTGAGCTGGAGATTGCGCTAGCCTGAAATTCCAGGTAGTAATCTCCTAATTCATCCGCCACGGAGAACGCTCCGGCCAATGGCGCAGTGCTTCGGCAGCCCAGGCCGTGGTCTTATCGGTATGGCAGGACGTGCATGGGTTGGGGATTTTGTATTTGTCGGTCATGGCGGGAGTGATGAATTTAAACGTGTGCGCGCTCACGAACACGCCGGGAATCGTGACTTCGATTTTCGGCATGTGGCAGGCCACGCATTGGCTCCCTGCCGAGCCAGCTTTGTGATGCGTGTGCTCCTCGAGAGTCGCCGTCCGCGGCCCATTCCGCGAACCGGGGCTGTGGCAGTCCAGGCAAATTTTATCGGGCGGCTTGCGAAGCTGCGCGTAGTTGTCCGTGCCGTGCACATCGTGGCAATCGAAGCAGGTGACGCCGCGGCGGTACATCACGCTCTGCGCGAAATCGTTTCCCTGCATGCGGTTCTTGTGCGCTGTGCCGTCGGGAAAATGAGTGAAGCTCAGTTCGCCGAGCGTGTGCTCTTCGAGTTGCCAGTAATCCTGCAGTTTTAGTCCAACGTGATAGCCGACCGGCCAGTCGTAGTATTTGCCCTGGATCGGATTGGTGAGCGGCCTTCCTTGGGAATGGCATTGGATGCAGGTGTCGTTGGCGGCGACGTAATCCATCCGTGCAGGATTCAGGATATTGCCGCGCGTGGCATGCTCGACGTGTTCGCTCCCTGGACCGTGGCACTTCTCGCAGCCCACGTTCCACTCCGCTACTTTTTTCGTTTGAATGTTGTAATCGACCGAGTGGCAGCCGTCGCAAGTCGGGCCGGTGGGACGCTTCATGTTGTCGGGCGGATAAAACGGCTCCCACCAGTCCGCGCCTTTCGGTACAAAGTACGGACGCCATACGTGCTTGCCCACTTCCCACTGCGCAGGCTCTGGGAAATAGTCGTCGCCGATTTTTGTAAAGTAACGCTGCTTCCAGATACTTCCGTAAACGAAGGCTACTTCCTCTTTCGTGAATTTCTTGCTGACATTGTTCGTGGCCAGATCGGGAATAATCGCTTCGGGATGCTCGTGCGGATCGCGCACTACGTTGGCCATGGGAGTTTTCTTCCAGTGCTCGTAGATCTGCGCGTGGCATTTCTGGCAAGCTTGGGAACCCACATAATGCGCTGATTTCAGACTCTCATCTTGTTGCGATCGCTCCTGCGGGGTGAGTCCGGCGATGCTTCGAACGAACAGAACCAGCTTCCAGGCGTCGGTATCGTCTTGCTCGATGTGAGGATTTCCCCATGCGGGCATCCCCGTGAGGCGAACCCCATTCTTGATGATGTAGTGGATTTCGCCGTCGGTTAGATGTTGGGTTGCGGGCAAGCGGAGATCGGGCGCTTTCGGATAGAGATATTGCCCGATATTCGATTCGCCGTTTCCGTTGCTGCCGTGGCAGTTCGCGCAACGGTCGGCAAAGCGCTCTTTAGCTTCCGCCAGTACCCCCGGAGCCGCGGTCAGCGGATTCTTTTCGTTCCGAGCCCGCCTCGGAATTCCGATATTTCGCACGGCTCGCGCCATGACGCGTTCCAAGCTCGACGGCTGGTCAGCAGCGCTGAATCCCCGGCGGATCACGGCCGCAGCGTACAGCGCCACCAGCAACGCGAGCAAAGCCAGAATGGCTATACTCCAGCGTTTCACTTTGTTCAACGTACCCCCACGCGCGATAGTGATTCCGCAAGGCAGAATAGCAAAAGAAGATAACCCTTGGATTATTTCATTTTCCGCTTGAATCGCGGCGACTGCGCCTGTGCTTAACTGCGTGCGACTGGCTAGTCCTCAGGCTGCGACTCCGCGTCTGGAACTTCCCCGCGCGTTATCGCTTTTAATTCTCGGCGGACCACGTCGGCAGAAAAGCCTGCGCGCAAAAGGCTGCGATACATCGAAGCAATCTTGTTTTCGCTTATTTCGCCACGAAAGGAGCGGAGTTTGCGTTCGAGGCGCTGGCGGACAATCGCGGCTTCGTCGGTCTGCTTGGCGGATTCGGCGAGAGCGGCTTCGATGTGGCGGTCCGGGACTCCGCGGGCGCGCAAGTCGCGGGCGATACGGAATTTGCCTTGGCGACGGATTTCGGTGCGCTGGCGTGCGAATTGTTTGGCGAAGCGCTCGTCGTCGATCATTTTGGCGCGTTTGAGACGGTCCATTACAGTCTTCAGAAGTTCATCGTCTTCCGTTCGCCTGCCAAGCAGCTGCTTCATTTCATAGACGGAATAGGCTCGGCGCATCAGCGCGCGGACTGCGGCTTCGTAGAGTTCTGTCTCTGTTTTGACTTGGCGCGGCTTGGAGAACACGAGAAGAAGATGAAGTAAGGAGGAATGGAAGTAAAGGGGTATGGTAATGGTCAGCAGCCGATGGCCATTCCGCCGACTGGTTTTGTTTTGGCCAGTCGCCATGTTCGTGAGGGCCATCTTCAAGAAAGTGGCCGTTTTGCCAGCGGAATCGCACTCGGACGTATCCTTCGGAGCAGCAATCACCTTGACGACGATCCGGATCGTTGAAATCCAAAATCAAGAAACCGCTGGAGATCGCTACCCGACCAAGTCCGCCGTAAGCCCGCGAGCCGGCGCCGAGGAGACCAAGTAGCTTGAGGTGACCGTCGGTGAGTTTGTATACGTAGAGAAAATCCCAGTTTGCCGTGCCGCCGGAACTGCAATTGAGGTGCACAGCCGCTTCCTCAATGCCATCGGAATCCAAGTCTCCATAGGTCACATCATCGACGCTGACCAGCGGATCATGCGAGTGCTCATCCGGATCCTCGCCGGATACATAGAAGTGATGTATACCTTTTATGACGCGTGTGCGTAGTTGCGGTACTGGATTCAGCCACACGTACGGACGGGCCGCGGCGTCAGTGTAGTCGGCTGCGGGGCCGTCTTCCATCGTTTTGCCCCAAGGGTAGGTAAAATTCTTGAAGTCAATCTGCCTTATACTGGGTTCCTTGGGCGACACCAGCGGGAGGGTCGTACTGCTCATGAGCCCAGCCAGAACTAGGCAACGAATTCTCATAGGCTAACCAGCCAAAAGAATATCAAGGTCGGTTAACGGAACGGAAGCTACTTGCGGGCGAAACGCTCGAAGTCGGCCATTTGGCGTTCCATTTCTTCGCGGGCGGAGTCGGCGGCGGAGCGGATGCCTTGGATGCGCAACTGGAATTCGTCTGGGTTCGTGGAGCGGAGGAGCGCTTCTTCGAGGGTGATGAGCTGCTTGGTGTAGAGCTCAAAGAGCGACTGATCGAAGGTCTGCATGCCGTATTGGCTGGTGCCTGCGGCGATGGCGTCGTGGATGAGGCGCGTTTTGTCCGCGTTGATGATGCAATCGCGGATGTAGGCGGTGGCGATCATGACTTCGACGGCGGGGACGCGGCCTTTGTCGTCGGCGCGGCGCACGAGGCGCTGCGAGACGATGGCCTTGAGCGTGGCCGCAAGCTGCAAACGAATCTGTTTCTGCTCCGGCGGCGGAAAGACTGCGATAATACGCTGAATCGTTTCCGTGGCGTCGAGAGTATGCAACGTGGAGAAGACCATGTGGCCGGTTTCGGCGGCCAGCAGCGCGGTGGAAATCGTTTCGAGGTCGCGCATTTCGCCGACCAGAATCACGTCGGGGTCTTGGCGCAGTGCAGCGCGCAGAGCCGTCGAAAAGTTTGCGGTGTCGACTTCGACTTCGCGCTGATTGATGAAGCTCTTCTTGTCGCGGTGCAGAAACTCGATGGGGTCTTCGATGGTGATGAGGTGATCGGAACGATTGGCGTTGATGCGGTCGATCATGGCGGCGAGCGAGGTGGATTTGCCGGAACCGGTGGTTCCCGTTACGAGAACCAGCCCGCGCTGTTCCTCGCAGATGCGCCCGATGACGTTGGGGAGATTCAATTCCTCGATGGTGCGGATTTTGGTGGGGATGACGCGGAGAACCATGCCGACGTTACCGCGCTGCTGGAAAACGTTGACGCGAAAACGGCCGAGGCCGGCGACGCCGTAGGCCATATCGAGTTCGGCGGTTTCCTTGAACTTTTGTTTCTGGCGGTTGGTCATCATGCTGAACGCCATGGAGAGCATCTCTTCGGGAGTAATGCGCGGCACGTCGGTGATCGGGTTGAGAAGGCCGTCGACGCGCAGATAGGGGTGGTTGCCGACCTTCAAATGCAAGTCGGAGGCCTTGTTTTCGACCGCGCGCCGGAGAAGATCGTCGATGCTGATGGCCATGTCGGTGTGAGCTCCGCGAGAATGCGACTAAACAGCGACGTTAGCACCCGAATTATGGGCGGGCAAGGAAGCTGCGGTGGCCGGTTGCGCGGTAGTCACCTGAACGAAAGGACAGTATTCCATGGCGGGTGGCTAGTGGCGGGTGACTGGTGATTCTTTTTCCGTGATCCGCGTTCCTACCTCCCGGGAGCGGAAAGGAGTTTTCTGCTTACGGAAACTCAGGCTTTTTTCAGGAAGAGGGAATCGTAGAGGAATCCAGCAAGAAAACCGCCGGCGAGCGGGCCAATCCAGTAAATCCCGTGATTCTGCCAGTGGGAAGAGGCTAGGGCGGGTCCGAAAGCGCGAGCGGGATTGAGCGCGCCGCCGGTGAAGGGACTTGCGATGAGGCTGCCAAGAGCAAGGCTGAGGCCGATGGCGAAACCGGCGACAGGCCGGAACGAAGAGCGTTCATCGATGGACGTGGCGAAGACGGTGAGGACGAGAAAAAAAGTGGTTACTCCTTCCAGGAGCATGCCGGAGAGGCGCGTAAAGTCATGCGCAAACATCGGTGTGCCAAGCGCGACGGCGCGCCAGGTGTCATCGGGAATGAGGGATTTGAGCAGAAATGCCGCGGCAACGGCTCCGGCGAGCTGGGCGGCCCAATAGGCGATCGTGTCGATGGTGTTCAGCCGCTTGGTTACCCAGAAGCCGATGGTGATGGCCGGGTTGAAATGGCCGCCGGAGATGTGGCCGAGCGCGGAGACCATGACTGCCATGGTGAGGCCATAGACCAGAGCGATGCCAAGAAGCCCGACCGCGTTCGATGCATGGGGATACCAATCCACGCAGACGGCGCCGGCACCGAAGAAGATCAAAGCAAATGTGCCGATGAACTCCGCCGTAAGCTTCTGCGCAAAGTTGTACATCAAGGAGCCTCCCGGCCGGGGAATGAAGCGTGCCCAGTGCGACCGAAAGGGATTCTATCCGGAACGCAAAGCGAAACGCCAGTCTTACCGCGCGGGCTTGTTTCGGTCCTTGCCGCGAAACATTACCGCGGGGGAACGCGCGGGCGCTAGCGCGAAGCTGCGGCGACCGGGGCGTTGACGGGCGTGAGCCAGTTGTGACGATCAGGTTTGCTGCCGCTGGTGAGGGCGAAAAATTCTTCCTGGAGCCTGCGCGTGATTGGTCCGGCGACACCTTTGCCCACTTGAATTTTGTCGACGGAGCGGATGGGCGTGATTTCGACGGCCGTGCCGCAGAAAAAGACTTCGTCGACGATATAGAGCATTTCGCGGGGGATGACACTCTCCTTCACGGGAATGTTCAGATCTTCGGCGAGCGTCATGACGGTGTTTCGCGTGATGCCCGGCAGAATGCTGGTGGCGAGCGGCGGAGTGTAGAGCGTGCCGTCGTGAACGAGAAAAACGTTCATGCCGGAACCTTCGCTGACGTGGCCGTTGGAATCGAGCGCGATGCCTTCGGCGTAGCCGTTAAAAAAGGCTTCCATGCGGATAAGCTGCGAGTTCATGTAGTTCGCGGCGGCTTTGGACATGGCGGGGAGAGTGTTTGGCGCGATGCGAGTCCACGAGCTGACGCCGATATCCACGCCTTTGGCGAGCGCGTCCGGGCCGAGATAGGCGCCCCAGTGCCAGCAGGCCATATAAATGTCGATGGGAGAGTTCAGGGGATTCACGCCGACTTCGCCATAGCCGCGCATGACCATGGGCTTGACGTAGCAGGAGGTCATTCTGTTGAGGCGAACCAACTCGGTTGCGGTATTGGAGAAATCGTCGAGAGAGAAAGGCAAGTCCATGCGGTAAATTTTCGCGGAGTTGATGAGGCGCTGGATGTGCTCGCGGAGGCGGAAAATGGCGGGGCCTTGCTTGGTTTCGTAGCAGCGGATGCCTTCGAAGACCGCGGAGCCGTAGCTCACGACGTGAGAAAGAACGTGGAGGGTGGCGTCGTCCCAATTAATCCACTTTCCGTTGCGCCAGATTTTTTCGGTTTTTTGGATGGGCATGCTGTTGTCCTTTATGTGGCGCCGCTCGCTCGCGGTGTGGCCTGAATTTTCAGAATACGGCAGGCAGGCGCGAGCGTCAATGAAGTGTACGGAGTGAGGCGGCCAGTGCAAACACCAAATTGGCGCGTATTCTTCCGCGCGGAAAAGGAAACTTCATGCCGTTTGGCGAGTCCTATTTCGGCGAATCGGGCGCAGGAGCGGACTTCGCGGGACGACTCAACGAGTCGTAAGCCGACTGAGCTTGTGCCGGGATATTGCCGTACTTGTTCTCCCACAGGCCCAGAAGCAGGAAAGGAATGGCGGTGGCTACGACCAGGAGTTTGGCCCTGCGCGGTACTTTGACCTCCGGCTCCCAGCGAAAGAGCTGAGCGGAGAGAAAAAAAGTGAGGACGGCCCAGGAAGCGAGAGAGGCGAATTGAACACCGAGCTGCCAAATGGGCACGGAACTGAAGATGGCGCGCTGCAAACCTTGAACGAGGTAAGTGGCGGGCAAAAACAAAGAAACTTTCTGGACGACACTTGGGAGGAACGCCAGGGGAAAAGTGGCGCCAGAGAGAAAAATCAGGGGAAGCCAGAGAATCTGGTTGATGACCTGAGTTTCTTGCATGGTGTTGGTGACACTGGCAACAACGAGACCCATGGAAGCGAAGGAGATATTGCCGATGCTGATCAAAATGAAAGTGGCGAGCAGGTTGCCAAAATCTGTGACGTGATAGATGTAGCGCGCGAAAAGAAACTCGAGGAGAACGGTAGGTAAGACGAGGAAGTAGTTGGCAACGACGCTGGAGGCGAGCATGTCGCTTGCGGTAACCGGACTGACGTGGAAACGGCGGAGGATGCCTTGTTCGCGGAAGCTGACGAGAGCCGCGCTAAGTCCCCAGAAACTGCCCATAACGGTGAAAGCGATGAGAGGTCCGAGGAAAAACTTAACGACAGCGGGCTGACCTTTCGCGAAGATGCCGGCATAGAGAAAGAAAAAAGCAAACGGCATGATCACGCTGAAGAACAAGAACATTTTATTGCGCAGCGTGAGCTGAATGCGCATGCGGGTGAGCGTGGCGAAGTTTCTCAATCGCGGAGCCTCCTTCCGGTCATTTCAATGAACACGTCTTCGAGCGAAGGAGAAGCAATTTCGAGGCTGACGAGTTCGTTGCCTTCGGCCTCAAGGTGTTTGACGATGGCGACGATGGTTTGCGGCGGACGATTCGAATGGATTACGTAGGCGCCATCCACTTCGCGGGCATCAGCTACACCATCCAATTTTTTTAGCGCGCCGTCGGCCTCGGGCTTTGCGAGGCGGACTTCGATGCGCGTGGCGCCGTCGGCACGCGATTTCAATTCGCGCGGAGTTCCGAGCGCGACGACCTTTCCGTGGTCGACGATGGCTACGCGATCGCAGAGGCGCTCGGCTTCTTCGATGTAGTGTGTGGTCATGACGATAGTTTTCTTTTCGCGCTTGAGCTCTTCGATGATGTCGTAAATCTCGCGGCGCACCTGGGGATCTAGGCCGGCAGTGGGCTCGTCGAAGAAGAGCACTCTGGGATCATTGACGAGGGCCATGGCGAGAGCGAGGCGCTGTTTTTGGCCGCCGGAGAGTTGGCCGTAAAACGCGTTGCGTTTTTCTTCCAGACCGAAGCGTTTGAGGAGCTCTTCTGGATTGCGGCGGCGTTTGTAGAAGCCGGCGAAGAGGCGGAGAGCTTCCATCACGCGAAGTTTATCGGGAAGAGAAGTGGATTGCAGGGCGGCGCCGATTTCGTGTTTCAACGCCTGGGAATCGCGTTGCGGGTCGAGGCCGCAGACCGAGACGCGGCCACTGTCCAGATTGCGCAGGCCCTCGAGAATTTCGACGGTGGAAGTTTTTCCGGCGCCGTTGGGGCCAAGCAGTCCGAAGACTTCGCCCTCCTCAACGGAAAAACTGACGCCGCGAACGGCTTCGACATTGCCGTAGCTCTTGACCAGGTTTTCGACTTGCAGAATAGGAATTGACATGAACAATGACCGCTACGAGTTTCTACGCAAAGTGACCTCATAGGATAACGCAAGTGCGTGCTTTCCCGGCAATGTTGGAACTCCGGGCCACAGGGCAATTTGCGGTTTGGGCGCTTGCGAGGCGGCGACGCCGAATACGGCATGCCTGGGGGCGCGAAGCGGGTGGAAGCGCGGAGAGTCATATTGAATGGAAGGAGACAGACGGATCGTCACGCATTGTGACGCAAGAGATTTCCAGCTAGCCTAAGAAATACCAGCCGCGGCCCCGGGGACCATGGGAGCAGCGAGATGGATATGCGCGGGGACACTGGGAGCTTCCCTGTTCAGCGGGATTATCACGCTGCGGTACACTTTCGCCGCGGCTCCAAAACGGATTCAACCTTGCCCCGAGGAGTTGGTGCGGGAATTACCTCCGCCGCCCTCGGATTGCGCGCATGTGCTGATTGGAGGGAACATCGTCCTGCTGAATCGCAGAACCAATGCGGTTCTGGATATTTTCCATTTTGAGGCCAGTAGAAGGTGAGCGCGAGCTCCGCGAGACGCGCCAGCCCAGCGTCACTTTTCTTGAAGAAAAGCAATATCGCTTTCATGAACTCAGTAAACTGGACAGAGTTTTAGCTCAACTTAAGGAGGCACAAATGCCCGAAGCAAAGGGGATGTGGGAAGGCATGATGGATTTTTCTTTTCGCATGTACGCCACACCGAAAATGCTGAAATTTCTGTATGCGTTGCACCTGCTTGTGGGGCTAGTCGCGGCGGTCGCCTGGGTTGTACTGGCGTTTCAGCAAGCCCCGGTGCAAGGACTGCTCGCGCTACTTGCTGCCGTGGTGGGATACTTTTTCTGGATTCTCTATTGCCGCGTCATTCTGGAAGTGCTCGCAGCCATATTTCGCATGGAAGCGGCAATCGCGCCAGAGCGGACCACGCCGGAGCAGCGGTAGTCCGGCTGCTTGGCGTGACCGAAAATTCCAAACCCACATAAAAAAGTTCGATTGGAACACACTCACTGATTCCAGGGGCGCATTCGCGGAATCCACCGCGGAACATTCCTGCAATAGAGTTGGTAGTCCGCGTCGAACAGCTTACGCAAGGTTGGCTCCTCGTAAAAGCGTACAAAGAGGGCTACTGCCAGCAATGCCACGGACGCTACCGTGAGTGCCGCCACGTTTGCCCGGCCAAAGATGACCCAGAGACCCAGCCAGCCGGTGAAGAACCCTACATACATCGGGTTCCGCACATATCGATAGAATCCCACCACCACCAGCCGCTGCGGAGGGATAAAGGGCGCGGGCGTTCCGTGTCCTGTCCATCCGAAATCCCAGACGCACCGCAGAGCTACGGCGAAACCAAGAACGGACGGCAGTGCTGCGATCCAGCGCCAGCGGGCGACACCGCGCGCGTCAACATGAAAGCCCAACCAGGGAGGAAGCAACCAGAACCAAAGCGCAAAAAATGCAACGCCCGCGACCAGCGAGGCAAGTGTTGCCAGCCAGCGCGCGCGGTGGCCCGAGCCTCGACCAATCTCAGCTTGTTCGCTCGTCATACGTGCCTCCAGCGTACCGAAGCAGAAGCCTACCGCTCACACCAATCTATACGAGGTTCGGTACGCAGAGGTTACTCGAATGAAATGACTAGATGAAGGCGGCTTCCGCCGACACGCTCCTTCCGCGGTCTATTTCGGACTAGCTCCGCGCGGTACTCGGCCGCTGGGTTTTCCTGGCGGGAGATAGTTTCTTGCGCGGCGGAGTCCAGAGATGTTTTTTTATGTTGATGCGGGATTCAATGACTTGAATGCCTTCTGATTCGAGAAGCTTTTTTTGGAGGGAGGCGTAGGGTTCGCGGATCAAGATTTTGCCGCTGGCGCCGAGGACGCGATGCCAGGGGACGCCTTTGCCTTGCGGAGTAGCGCCCATGGCGCGGCCCGCAGTGCGAGCGCCGCCGGGGAGACGCAGGGCTCTAGCCAGGGCTCCATAGGTTAGAACCCGGCCGCGGGGAATTTGTTTCACGAGCTTGTAGACGGGTTCGAAAGACAAGGCGAAGGGGCTCCTTGAGAGGGTGCCTGAAGATCAGCATGTGAACGCGCCGGATATCGTAAGAGCAAGCGTGGAGCGCGACAAGAGGAAAAATCGGCGGAGCGGTGTTTGATAGAGTGAGGGCCGGCGAGCGCGGGATCGAACAATCAAAATGCGGCGCCGGGCATCTAATTAAACAGGTGAAGAGAAAAGAAGAAGCAGGAAACTTGGCGAGAACGAGGGTGATGCAAGGAACCGATGAAACAAAGCGAAAAAAGTAATGAACGAATGTGCAGCAAGTCCGCTAGGTTGTACGCATCCACGCGTTACGGATGGGATGCAATCGATCAGGCTAGTACGCGTAGTTCATTGACAGCGTAGTGGACCGTAAGTACACTACAGACCGGGAACGTGGTTCGAGGTGAGGTCATGGCTTTTGTCCGCCGAAAAGGGAACTCGTATTATTTGGTGCACAATGTGCGCCACGGCGGAAAAGTGCGGCAATTGCATCTTGCGCGGCTTGGGGAGCGCGCACGGATCACCGACGAGGTGGTGCGCGAAGTTTCCAAGAAGCACCCGTTCGTGGAGCTCAACTGGCGAGCTCTGCGCGCGCAGATGAACAACCAAGTGGATCTCGCCGACGGCAGTTCTCCGGCGACCCAAAGGCTCGTATCCGACTTGCGAGCGCTGAATCTCGATTTGGCGGACCTGTTTCCGCCGCTTCTCCGGATTTCTGAAACGCCCACGGTGGCGCGGGAGCTGTTAGTGCAACTTCGGCTTTTGCAGTCCACACTTCAGGTGAAACTCAGTCAGTTTGACCGAAAGCGCGGGCGCTTCAGCAATGCGACCCTGCGGATGCACGGCCGCTAGGAGGAGACTATGAGCTCCCAAACACTGCCACTCGATCCAAATCTGCGAAGCAACACGACGATTGAATTTCAGACCGCGCTGCGGTCGAAGATCGTCGGGCAAGCGGAAGGCGTGCAGGCGCTCGTGGACTTATATCAAGTGTTCTGCGCGGGATTGAACTCGCCGGGCCGGCCAGTTGGGAATCTTTTGCTATTGGGGCCTACGGGTTCGGGCAAGACGCGCATCGTGGAGGCGGCTGCGGAGATATTGTTTGGAGACCCGCGCGCAGTGATCAAAGTGGATTGCGCGGAGTTTCAGCACTCGCACGAGATTGCTAAATTGATTGGCTCGCCTCCGGGGTATCTGGGCCACCGGGAAACGCATCCGTTGATCACGCAAGAGGAATTGGCGAAGAGCCATACCGAAAAGCTAAAGCTGAGTTTTCTGCTTTTCGACGAGATTGAAAAGGCGTCGGACGCGCTGTGGCAATTGCTGTTGGGAATGTTGGATAAAGCCACGCTGACGCTGGGAGATAATCGCCGGGTGGATTTGTCGCAAACGGTGATTTTCCTGACGTCGAATCTGGGCGGGGGAGAGATCACGGAATTGATGGAAGGCGGGATGGGCTTCGTGCAGCCGAAGGACAAGCCAGCCGCGGGGTTGGACGAGAAGGTCGAGCGGACAGCGATGGAAGCGGCGCGAAGGAAGTTTTCGCCGGAATTCATGAACCGGCTGGACAAGGTGGTGGTATTCCACCCGTTACAGCGCGAACAACTTGAAGAAGTGCTGGAGATTGAGCTGGGGCAGGTGCAACAGCGGGTGTTGGAGACGGCGAAGGGTCAGTTTTTGTTCCGGGTGACGTCCACCGGGAGAGACTTCCTGTTGCAGGAAGGGACCGACCAGCGATATGGAGCGCGGCACCTGAAGAGGGCAATCGAGCGGTACGTGGTTTATCCCTTGGCGAACCTTTTGGCAACGGAGCAAGTACACCTGGGAGACCTCGTGTGCATCGATTGGGACCGGAAGCACAAGGAACTTACGTTTGCACGCGAGGGCGAAGGAGCCCTGGTGAGTCCGGCGGCGCCGGAAACCGGCCAGCTCGCTGCGGCGGCCGAAGCAAAAGATGGCAAAGTTGCCGATCCGCCGGCGGAAGCGGTAGTTGGAGAGCGAAAGCTCCGGGCGGCGCAGCCAGGAGTGGCACCTGCGGCAGCTCCGCAAGGCCGCAAAAAGGCGGATCGATAGAGAAACCAATCATTTTCGGAAGTATTTAAGGGGCGCACGGGCCAAGGTGCGCCCCTTTTTGTCTTGCAGGGGCTGACAGAAACTGTTTCATCCTCTCACTTTGAACCTCGATGGCACACTGTCTCATGGCGTGAGACAGTTTCCACAATTGCAACACTTGTATGTCATTGAGTTTGTAAGGGTTTGCTCCGGCGCGGGCGGCGGACAGGAATGGCAGTTCTCATGCTCTATTTCTCCCAGGCGCATGGACTGAGACGCATGAGGCGTCTCGGCTGCTGAACGCGGAAGGGAACGAGACTATGAAAGCCGCCGCTCGACTGCAACTGGATCCAACCATCCGCAGCACCTACACCCGTGATTTTGAAACAGCTTTGCGCGCGAAGATCGTTGGGCAAGCAGAAGGCGTGCAGGCGCTGGTGGACCTATATCAAGTGTTCTGCGCGGGATTGAACTCTCCCGGGCGGCCGGTGGGCAACCTGCTGTTCCTTGGGCCGACGGGGTCTGGCAAGACGCGGATTGTGGAAGCGGCTGCGGAGACGCTGTTTGGAGATGCGCGCGCGGTGATCAAGGTGGATTGCGCGGAGTTTCAGCACTCCCACGAGATTGCTAAATTGATTGGCTCGCCTCCGGGGTATCTGGGCCACCGGGAAACGCATCCTCTGATTACCCAGGAAGCGTTGGCGGCAAGCCATACGGAGAAGCTGAAGCTGAGCTTTCTACTCTTTGACGAGATTGAGAAAGCGTCGGACGCGTTGTGGCAGTTGCTGCTGGGAATGTTGGACAAGGCGACTCTAACGTTGGGAGATAATCGTCGGGTGGATTTGTCACAGACGGTGATTTTCCTGACGTCGAATCTGGGCGGGGGAGAGATCACGGAATTGATGCAAGGCGGAATGGGCTTCGTACAGCCGAAGGACAAACCGGCCGCGGGATTGGATGAGAAGGTAGAAAGGACGGCGGTGGAAGCAGCGCGAAGGAAGTTTTCGCCGGAATTCATGAACAGGCTGGACAAGGTGGTGGTCTTTCATCCGCTGCGACGAGCGCAGCTGGAAGAAGTGCTGGAGATCGAGCTGGGACAGGTGCAGCAGAGAGTATTGGAGACGGCAAAAGGACAGTTCCTGTTCCGGGTGACGGCCGCGGGGAGAGAGTTTTTGTTGGAGGAAGGCACGGACCAGCGGTATGGAGCGCGGCACCTGAAGAGGGCGATCGAGCGACACGTGGTCTATCCACTGGCGAATCTTCTGGCTACGGAGCAGGTACACCTGGGAGACCTCGTGTGCATCGATTGGAAGAAGGACAGTGAAGGATTGAGCTTTATTCGCGAAGGGGAGAACCTGGCGATACCAGCGCGGCGGCCGGAACCAGTTGTAGCGTTGCGAGCGGCGCAGGCTAGAAGCGGCAAGAGCGTCGAAGCGCCGTCTACGGCGATCGGACCCGAAACTACACCACGAATGGCCCGTTAAGCGAACTTCCACTTTTACTCTCTGATTTCTGAGACGGCCCGGGAGAAACAAATCCCGGGCTTTTTCTTTTGGTAGCGGCTCGGTGTAGAGTAAGCGAGAAGGTGCATGATACAGGTGCGCGAAGAGCGAGGCGGATTTTTGCGGCGCGGGACGGGCCGTCGGCCGGACCATCGGCCCAGCCGTCGGCGAACGAGGTGGAATTGGATGCGCTTGCGGGCATTGGGTTTTGCGGTCGCGCTGAGCCTTTTGATCGCGCCTTGCGTGCAAGCGCAACGGACAAAGTTCAAGGCAGGATGGAATTTTTACTCGCCGCAAGACGACATCCAGTTGGGAAAGCAGGTTGCCGCGGACGCGGAGAAGCAGTTGCCATCCTGCAACGCGCCGAAGGTGAATGCTTACTTGACGGAACTGGGCAAGAAACTGATCGCCAAACTGCCGACGAGCGGAGTGCAGTATCCGTGGGAATTTCATTGTGTGAATGACAAGCAGATCAACGCGTTTGCACTTCCGGGCGGATATGTTTTCGTGAACCGCGGGGCGATTGAAGCGTCGGACAATGAGGCGCAGCTTGCGGGAGTGATGGCGCATGAACTGGCGCACGTGGTGCTGCGGCATGGCACAGCGGAGGCGACCAAGGCGCAAGCCGCGCAGGGCTTCGTGGGAATCCTGGGGGCCATTTTGGGAGGAAATGCCGGGGGAGCGGTGTTGACGGAACTAGGGAGATTCAGCGCGGGAGGCGTGCTGCTGCGGTACTCGCGCACTGCGGAGACGCAGGCGGACGTGATGGGCACGCAGGTGCTTTACGACGCGGGATACGATCCGCGGGCGCTGGCGCAGTTTTTCGAAAAGATTGAAGCGGAAGGCAAAGGAAAGAATCCGCCGGAATTTTTCTCCGACCATCCGAGCCCGGAATATCGTGTGGAGCGCGTGCAAGAAGAGATCAATAAGCTGGGCGGGCTGCCGGCGAAGATGAAGCGCGATTCGGCGGAATTCGAAGCTATCAAGCGGGAAGTGATGGCGCTGCCGGTGGTGAAGAGAGCGGCGCCATCCGCAGGCGGGAATGCACCCGTGCCGATGGGGCCGCCGCCGGCGCCCTCGACGAATTTTGCAGAGTATCAGGCGAGCGCTTACAGGTTGAAATATCCGGACAACTGGACGAAGTATGGGGAGAAAAACAATGTTTCGCTCGCGCCGGATGGCGGGGTGATGGAGGAGAGTGACGGCCAGGCAGGGCTGGCGTACGGAGTTATCGTGAATGTGACGAAGGTGCAGGGAAACCCAAACGATGCGAAGGCGCTGGAAAACGCGACGCAGGACTTCATCAAGACGTTGCAGAAAGACAATCCAAAAATGAAGGTGGCACGGGGGCCGGGAAGCCTGCGTCTGAATGGGCAGCCAGGGCTATCGACGTATTTGAGCAATGAATCGCCCGCGGGCGGGGCGGAGACGGATTGGCTGATCACCGTGCTTCGGCCGGAAGGACTGGTGTCCTTCGTGTGCGTCGCGCCCCAGAAAGATTATGAAAAATACGACAAGACCTTCAGCGCGATTCTTGATAGCGTGCGGCTGGCAAAATAGCTGGGAACAACCCGGCGGACGAGACGACCTCTTCTTTAGATGTTCCGTGCGAGTTTCAAGAAGCAAACAATTAGTGCGTGAGCGCGGGCTCCGCCTCGTCAGGGCGGGGGCCTGCATTGGCGTGGCCGGACTGATAAAGGCTGGCGGCGCGCTGAAGAGCGTCGGCGATGCTCGGACAGATATTTTCCGTGCCGACGTGGCGTTCGAATTCGGCTTGATGCATCAGTTGGGCGGGTTGTTCGCGAGCGCCGCAGAGCAACAAGGAGCGGCCGGAGGCGTGGAGGGTGTCGGCCAAATCTCGGATGGCGCCGAGGCCGGTGGCGTCGATGGCGGTCATGTTGCGGAGGCGGAGGATCACGATCGGGGGAAGGGAATCCAGCTCGCCGAGAATGTCCGCGAATTTGTCGGTTGCACCGAAGAGGAATGGGCCGTGGATGCGGTAGACGGTGGCGTAGGGCGGGATGTCTTTGCCTTGCAGGATGTGCTTGCGGCTGTCTTCGACGTAGTCGTTGGTGACGCGCGCGACGGTGGTGGTGCGCGAGACCTTTCGGATGAACATTAGCGCGGCGAGGACCATGCCAACTTCGACGGCGAAGGTCAGATCCGCGACAACGGTCAGCGTGACGGTGATCAGCCAGACGGCGATATCGGCGGCGGTGAGCTTCAGGATTTCCGGGATTTCGTGCCATTCGCCCATGTTGTAGGCCACGATCATTAGAATGGCGGCGAGAGCGGCGAGGGGCACGTTCTTCACCAGCGGAGTAGCAAACAAGACGATGACTAGCAGGGTGAGGGAGTGGATCATTCCAGCGACGGGAGTTTTCGCGCCGGAACGGACGTTGGTGGCGGTACGCGCGATTGCGCCGGTGGCGGGCAAACCGCCAAAGAGAGGGGAGACGATATTGGCGACGCCTTGAGCCATGAGCTCGACGTTGGGATTGTGCTTGTCGTTGCTCATGCGGTCGGAGACTACCGCGGACATTAAGGATTCGATGGCGCCAAGCATGGCGACGGTGAAGGCGGGAGAGAGGAGTTGGCGCGCGGTGTCATAGCTGAAATGCGGGATAGCAAATGTGGGAAGTCCGCTGGGGATGCCGCCGAAGCGCGTTCCAATTGTTTCGACCGGCATGTGCAGCAGCGTCACGGCGATGGTTGCGCCGAAGGTGACGACGATAGCTCCGGGGATGCGCTTGGCAAATTTAAGACAGAAAATCATGATGGCAACGGAAAAGATGGCGAGCGCGGCCGCGGGCATGGAGACGGTGTTCCAGGCTTCGCCGAACGCTTGCATGCGATGAAAGAAGTCGCCGGGGACATTGTTCATGCGCAGGCCGAAGAAGTCGCGGATCTGAGTGCTGGCGATGAGAATGGCAATGCCGTTCGTGAAACCTATAATTACCGGGCGAGGGAAATATTTGACGGCTGCGCCCATGCCGGTGATGCCGAGGAGAACGAGCAGGACGCCAGCCATCATGGTGCACTCGAAAAGGCCATCGATTCCGTGCTTGGCCACGATTCCGGCGATGACCACAACGAACGCCCCGGTGGGACCGCCGATCTGCGTTTTGGAGCCGCCCAGCGAGGAGATGAGGAAGCCGGTCACGATCGCGCAGTAGATTCCGGCTTGCGGCGAAACGCCAGAGGCGATGGCAAAGGCCATCGCGAGTGGCAGGGCGACAAGACCTACGGTGACGCCGGCGATGAGATCCGAAAGAAATTTATGACGATCATAATCGCGTAACAGGAGAACGGATTTTGGTAGCCACTGATTTACGGCAGATGTCATTCGAGCACGCGCTGATGAGCCAAATATAGTCAGCTCATTTTAGCAGGCGTGGAGTATTTGGCGTGGCACGGAAAAATCGGATGTGCTCGAAAGAAAAATACAATCGCATGGCGCGGAGAATTGCTGTATGCGCGGATCATTGATTAGTCCGCTGTCTCGGTGCGGGTAGCTTGGGGCGTCCAGCGCAGGACGGGCTTGCGCGCAGCGCCGACTTCATCGAGACGGCGGACGCGGGTGGTGTGCGGGGCGGTTTTGACCAGTGCGGGATTCGTGGCGGCTTCGCCGGCGATGGAGCGCATGGCATCGATGAAGAGATCACATTCTTCGCGGGATTCCGATTCGGTTGGCTCGATCATGAGCGCGCCGGGAACGATCAAGGGAAACGCGGTGGTGTAGGGATGGAAGCCATAATCGATGAGGCGCTTGGCGATGTCCATGGTGTTGACGCCGTTTTTCTTTTGGAGCGCGTCGCTGAAAACAACTTCGTGCATGGAGGGCAGCGAATACGGGAGATCGAAAAAGCCTTCGAGGTGCTTGCGAATGTAATTTGCATTGAGCACGGCGTCTTCTGTGGCCTGACGGACGCCGGGGCCGTACGCTAGGATGTAGGCAAGGGCGCGAACGAGCACGCCGAAATTTCCGCTGAAGGCTTTTACTCGGCCGATGGAGTCTGGACGAATTTGTTCTAGCGCGAGGCGGCCGCCTTCTTTTTCGACGAGGACGGGCACGGGACGGAAGGGCTCGAGGATTTTTTTCATGGCTACCGGGCCGGCGCCGGGGCCGCCGCCGCCGTGAGGCGTCGAGAAAGTTTTGTGCAAGTTTAGGTGCATGACGTCGACGCCGAGATCTCCGGGGCGGGTGATGCCCGTGAGCGCGTTCATGTTGGCGCCGTCCATATAGAGAAGCGCGCCTTTGGCGTGGAGAATTTCCGCGATTTCCGGGATGCGTTCTTCAAAAATGCCGAGGGTCGAGGGATTGGTGATCATCAGCGCGGCGACGTCTGGAGTGACGAGGTCGCGCAATTTGTCGACATCGATTTGGCCGTGGGATTCGGACTTTATGTTTTCGACTTCGTAGCCGGCGATGACCGCCGTGGCGGGATTCGTGCCGTGCGCGGAGTCGGGGATCAAAACTTTTTTGCGTGGGTTGCCGTTTTTCTCGTGATAGGCGCGGATGAGGAGGAGGCCTGTCATCTCGCCCTGCGCGCCGGCGGCGGGTTGCAGGGTGATGGAGTCCATGCCGGTGATTTCGAGGAGGCACTGTTCGAGGAGGCGCAAGATTTTCAGGCAGCCTTGGGATAGCTCCTGCGGCTGGTAAGGATGCTCGGTGGCGATGCCATCTAGGCGGGCGACAAATTCGTTGACGCGCGGATTGTATTTCATGGTGCAGGAGCCTAGCGGATACATGCCGAGATCGATGGCGTAGTTCCACGTCGAGAGGCGGGTGAAGTGGCGGATGACTTCGATCTCGCTGACTTCGGGGAAGCCTTCGACACCTTCGCGGCGGTAGCTGGAGCCAAGCGCTTTGACGGGGTCAGTGGCGGGCACGTCTAGCGGAGGGAGTTCGAACGCACGCTTGCCTGGTGAGGATTTTTCGAAGATGAGGCCTTCGTTTTGGTTCGTGTGGCGGGTAGCTTTTTTGATTTTGTCGGTCATGGTTTCCGTTTGCGGAAGAGGGGCACGATGTATCGTGCCCCTACAAATTTAGAGGGGTTGCTCCAGGGCTTTGCGTAAAGCGGTGGCAAAGCGTTCGATTTCGGCGCGCTGCGTCGTTTCCGTTACGCAGACTAGCGCGTGCTTTGTTAGCTCGGGATAGGCGGTGCCTAAGACGAATGGGCCGATGATTTTCTCGCGCAGGAGATAGGCGTTTATGATTTTTACAGAGCGCGGAAGCTCGATTGTGAATTCGTTGAAGAACGGGGCGTCGAAGGCGCGGCGGACTCCGGGAATTCTTTCAAGCTCCGCGAGGGCGAATTGGGCTTTCGAGAGATTTTGGTGAGCCATCTCGCGCAAGCCTTCTTTGCCGAGGAGCGTGAGGTGCACGGTGGCGGCAAGCGCGCAGAGGGCCTGGTTCGTGCAAATGTTGGAGGTCGCTTTCTCGCGGCGGATGTGTTGCTCGCGGGTGGCGAGCGTCAGGACGAACCCGCGGCGACCTTCTGAATCGGTGGTTTGCCCGGTAAGACGGCCAGGCATCTGCCGGACGAACTTATCGCGCGACGCAATAACGCCGGCGAATGGCCCGCCGTAGCTCGGTGCAAGGCCGAAGCTTTGCGCTTCCATGGCCACGATGTCGGCTTCCGTTGGTGGACGGACGAGGCCGAGCGAAACACCTTCCGTGATGGCGGCGATCAAAAGCGCGCCGCAAGAGTGCGCGGCGTCCGCCAGCGGGGAAAGCGATTCGATTACGCCGAAAAAATTTGGCGATTGGACGACTACCGCTGCGACATCATTTCTGAGCGCTGCTTGCAACGCTTTTTGATCGAGAGCGCCGCTCGCGTTGTATCCAATTTCTTCGAGTTGCAGGCCGGAATTCTTCGCGTAAGTTTTCAGAACCTCGCGATATTCGGGATGCACGGAGCGCGCGACAAGAATGCGGCGGCGGCCGGTAAGGCGCTCGGCCATTAATACGGCTTCGGTCGTGGCCGTGGAACCGTCGTACATCGAAGCGTTAGCGACTTCCTGGCCGGTGAGCTGGCACATGAGCGTTTGGAATTCAAAGATAGCCTGTAGCGTGCCCTGGGCGATTTCGGCCTGGTAGGGAGTGTAGGAGGTTAGAAATTCTCCGCGCTGGATGATGGCATCCGTCACGACGGAGCGAAGATGATTGTAAACGCCCGCTCCGAGAAAACTCGTGTAACCGCCGGAATTTTCCGCGGCGCGCGCTTTGAAAAAGTCGATGACTTCGGTTTCGGAGAGCGGGCCCGGCAAATTTAGAGCTTCGCGAAGACGGTAACGCTCCGGAATGCTTGAGAACAAATCGTCGATGGATTTTGCGCCGATGGCAGCGAGCATTTCCTGCCGCTCGGCGGGACTCTTTGGAAGATAGCGCATCAGGCGGAGGCTTCCTTGCTTTGCGAGGCGATATAGGCTTCGTAGGCTGCGGTGTCCATCAGGCCGCTGATCTCAGCGGGATTCGCGAGGCGCACTTTGATGAGCCAGCCCGCGCCATGCGGATCCGAATTGATTTTTTCCGGAGTGTTGTGCAAATCGCCGTTGGCTTCGACGACTTCTCCCGAGGCGGGAGCGTAAATGTCGCTGACGGCTTTCACCGACTCGACGGTGCCAAATGTTTTGCCGGCTTCGATTTTCGCGCCAACTTTCGGCAGTTCGACAAAGACCACATCGCCGAGCTCATGCTGCGCGTAATCGGTGATGCCGATCGCAGCCACGCCACCTTTTACATCGACCCATTCATGCTCTTTGGTGTAGCGATAATTCGCAGGATATGCCATTGGACCACTCCTCGCCGGCCCCGTCAGGCCGGGGACGACTGAACAAGACTTGTGTCAGACATTCGCCGCGGTTTGCGGCGCTGCCGCTTTCCTCGGGCGCTTGTAGAACGGCGTCGCGACCACCTGGGCCTTGCACTTCTGCGTGCGAATCTGCACGTAGATCGGCGTGCCAAGAGCTGTCATCGCGGGCGGGATATACGCGAGCGCGATATTTTTGCAAAGTGTTGGCGAGGGTGAGCCGCTGGTGATGACGCCGATGACTTCGCCGCTTTCGTTGCAGCAGCAATATTCATCGCGCGCTATGCCGCGGTCGACCATCTCGAGTCCCACCAATGCTCGCGTCAGTCCGGCGGCTGTCGCGCGTCCCAAAGCGGCGCGGCCGATGAAATCGCCCTTTTCCATTTTGCAGTAGCGATCCAGTCCCGCTTCCCAGACGTTAATCTTGTCGCTGATTTCGTGGCCATACAGCGCCATCTTGGATTCGAGACGCAGGGTATTGCGCGCGCCAAGGCCGCAGGGAATGATGCCGAACTCGCGTCCGGCCTCCATCACTTTGTTCCAAACCATCTCACTCGTCGCGGCATCCGAAGGAACGTAAATTTCGAAGCCGTCTTCGCCGGTATAGCCGGTGCGCGCAATCAGCGTGTTTTTGAGTCCGCAAACGGTACCCTGGGTGAACCAATAATTTTTGATTGGGCCGAGATTTGCGTCGGTCAGCTTTTGCAACAGCTCTTGCGCACGCGGGCCTTGGATGGCGAGCTGCGTGTATGCGTCGCTGAGGTCTTCGACCACGCAGTCGAAACCTTTGGTGTTCTCGCGAACCCAGTTGACGTCTTTTTCGCGCGTGCCCGCGTTGATCACCAGGAGATAGTCGTCTTCGCCGAGGCGGTGGACAATTACGTCGTCGACGAACGTGCCCTCGGGGTAGAGCATCGCCGAATAATGCGCCTGGCCGATGGCTAGCTTTGCAGCATCGTTCATGCTGAGATGCTGCACGGCGGCAAGGGCGGCGCCCGAGGTGCGGCCGCCGCGAATCCGGATGTCGCCCATGTGGCTGACATCGAAAACGCCGACGCTCGAGCGCACGGCTTTGTGCTCTGCAACCAGGCCGCCGGTCGCGGGGTACTCGACGGGCATATCCCAGCCGCCAAAATTGACTATTTTCGCGCCCAAGCGGCGGTGCACCGCATTAAGCGACGTTCTGCGAAGTTGGACGATGGGAGGAGTCGTGACAGATTCCATTCCGTGTGCTCAGGAAGAAACTAATCTTAACATGCGTATCGAAACGGGTCAAAGAACGGCGCGATGTGGGGCGATGGGAGCCGCGCGAAACCGCGACGACTCGAATGCGGAACGGACATCATGATAAAAGAAACGTGGCAGGGGCCAAAGGTCCAGCTTGCTGGCTTCCGCCTGCGTCAGGTAGAGTTTTCTAGGAGGCTCCCATGCAGGGTCCTGTCGTTTGCGTTCAGTGTGACAAGCCGGAAGGCCAGTGCAGCTGTGAAAAGTACTGCACGATTTGCAAAGGGCAAGTGAATGTGAAGCTCTGCGCAGACGGCCTATACTATTGCCCAGATTGCCGGGAAGCTTGCGACATTTCGCTCGCGAGCACTCACAGTGAGCGCTGATTCGAAAGGTATCGAGCTGCAGATCGACCCCGACGCGCGGCTAGCGGCCGCGGCGGGGGGCGCTGCGCGCTACTTCGCGGAGTCCGCGGGGATGCTGAGTGGGGCAGTGGCAGAACTGCAAAAGTCCGTTGTGGCGGCTTGCCAGGAAGCGTTCGAACATTTGATCGGAGAGCACCCGCACCTGGTAGTGACGCTTGAACTTTTTGCGGACCGCATCGAAATCGCGATGACTCACGAGGGCAGCGCGGAGCCAGCAGTGGGATTGGACCGGATTGCCGGCTTCGCGCACCAGTTGGGAGGATCGCGCGGGTTAGGCGGCGTAGACCGCGTTCAGTATGAAACGCACGACGGACTGGCGGTCACGCGCTTGACGAAGTATTTGGGCCGCGCCACCGGATCGCATAACTCTACCTGAAAATGAAAAAGAGCCGGGCACGATTCGGTGTCCGGCTCTTCGTGTTCTCTGTTGCGAAACCTTCGCAAGCCTACATTTTGAACGAAAAGGTATTGTGTTGGATGAGCGAGGTCATCTGATCATCACTGAGAGACATCTGCAAGGTCACGCGGTCGCCGCCAGGCGTGATACTAACCTGATTGAGAAGATCGGCAAGATCGGGATTATCTTTCTGCGCTTGGTAACGCTTGTAGAGGAAGCCCGCTTGAAGCAGTTGTCCGAGCGTATTGGCATCGGCGGTTGACCCGCAAATCGCCTGGACCTTTGCCTCGAGATCGCTTCCGGCATTGATATTGATGATGGAGTTTTGCATGCGCGTCACGAGCTTTGCGGCTTCTGGGAACTGCTCGATCTCCGGAGCGAGTTGCTGGATGGCGAGGCGAGTGTAGGCGGGATTGGTGACCAGCCACACGGCGCTGCCTGTATTGGCCTCATTGATTAGAGAGAAGAACTTATCGTTGCGAATAAGACCGTCCTCGTCGCCGAATCGCACTGAAATCATTTTCTCGAGGATGCTCTTGTGGCCGTACGCAGCGGTGCTGGCATCGATGAAAACGAAGAAAAGATCCGTGGCGCCGGTTCCGGTGCCAAAGGCGTAAAGGGTATAACCGTGGAAATCCGCCGTGGGGAGCTTTTGCTTTTTGAAGTAGGAAGCCGTCGAATCCTGATTGAAGTTGCCGATCGCGACCCCGACCATCTGCTCCCCGCTGGGAACAGCATCAGATCCGGTGCCTTCGGTTTTTGTGGTCATGCCCTCGGCAACGAGTGCCCACGCGATTTCATCGACCTGGGTGTTCGGATCATTGCCGGTGGAAGCCAGGAATTTCTCGAACTGCCGGAAACGCTCGGGAAGCACCTGCTCTCGCAATTGCGGAAACCATTTCAAGGTGCGAGCTGTCTTTAAGTCGGCGTAACCAAATTCGCCGACGTCCTTGGGGAACATTCCGATCACGTCCGCCCCGAGCGTGCCGGCCTGGGACGGCTTGGGAAGCGTTAGTGCCGCCACAAGCAGTAGGCCGGTTGCCACGAGTCTGTAAAGCGCCAACCCGCGTGGGGTCGCGCTGGAATTCGTGGTCAGTTTCATGAAGTGCTCCTTTCAAGGCCGGTGGAAGATCTATTCTACGCTGTCGTTGTGCGGGGTGCATTCCCCAGTCGCTCGCGGAGCGACGCAACATTTTCTCTCATAAGCGCCACATACGCGGAGTCGCTAATTCCAGCGAGATTCGTCTCGACATTGGCCAGAGCCCCGCGCGCCCCAGCCGCGGCCATGTATCGCGCTACTTCCAAGTCTGACCTCATGGATGCGGCGGCGATAGAGTCCAGTTGTCCCAGCCGTTCGAAAAGGGCAACGGTATGCTTTGCCACCTGCATGGGGACATCAGCGGCCCCTTTTGTGGCAGCTTGAAGAGAGAATTCCCGTCTTTGCACTTCATCCGTGTCGCCTTGCGGCAGTTTGAACGCGGCCATCACTGCCTCGTAAGAAGCGGCGTCGCGGTCGATGGCTTCCGCCAGTTCGTCGGCGGCGCGGCGCAAAGAGTCAAGTTCCGCAGAGAGCTTGTCGACATAAGCGGCCTGAGATTTCTTTTTGCGGGAAAGTCCTGCAACCATCTGGCCAAGCGAAGCCGCCAAAGCGCCGGCCATAGCCGCAACGCTGCCGCCTCCCGGCGTCGCTTTCGGCGAAGCCACCGCTTCCAGGAAGGGGCGCGCCAAGCTGGCGAGCTTGCCGTCCTTGGGCGCTTCTAGCGGCGCGCCGGTCAGCGCGGCGGCCAGCTTGTTTTCAAACACCTGCGCTGGAGAGAAGTTTTCCAATTGCAAAAAAAAGTCCGCGGCCATCTCGATGGCCTTTTTGGGGATTAAACCAACGATTTCGCTGCCCACGGGCGCGGCGCCGTAACGTTCCGCTTCGCGCTTCACCATTTCGTAAACGCGGTGCATCGGCGTTTGCTCGAAATCCGTGAGGTTGATCGAGACTTGTGCCAAGCTGCGGGCCTTCAATTCCACGCCCATGGATTTGACGTAGCGGAGACCGCCGGACGAGAAGCGAATGGCTTTGGCGATTTTGTTGGCGATGCTGACATCCGAAGTATTGAGATTGACGTTATAGGCGATGAGAAACTTGCGCGCTCCCACGACGGTTACTCCAGCCGTGGGGTGGAGCTTGGGCTCGCCAACATCGGGCTGGCGGTCGTGATTGTGCTTCATCTCTTCGCGCAAACCTTCAAACTGTCCGCGCCGCACGTTTTCAAGATTGACGCGGTCCGGCCGGATCGCGGCCGCCTCGTAGAAAAACACCGGAATCCTGTAGCGCGCCCAAATTTCGTGGCCGGTGCGTCGCGCGAGCGCCACGCAATCTTCGATGGTCACGCCTTCGATCGGAATGAAAGGAACGACGTCGGTGGCGCCGACGCGCGGGTGCGCACCGGTGTGTTTCGTCAGATCGATCAGCTCCAGGGCCTTGCCGACGCCGCGCAGTGCCGCTTCCGCGACGGAATCCGGCTCGCCCGCCAGAGTGATGACGCAGCGATTGTGATCGGCGTCCATCTCGCGATCGAGGACGTAAACGCCGAAAACGCTGCTCATCGCCGAGACGATGGCATCGACCTTCGCGGGATCTCGTCCCTCGGAGAAATTCGGCACGCATTCAATCAATCGTTTCATCGCAAAGGTGCCCCTCGCGTCTCATTAGACCATCATAGGAGATTTCGTGTCTCCGGAGCCAATTGCGTGGCGCAAGAGTTGCTACCGCCCGCGGATCGCGCCTTTTAAAGACTATTTGGGAGGTTTGATGAAGGGACTCGGCGGCGGATATCTTTTGTCACCCGCTGGCGGCATCGGAGAAAAATTCTTGCTGACCCTCGGAAGCGTAGGCGGAGTGTACTCTTTCTCGGGCAGAGCCGCTAACGGCTTTTTCTCTTCTTTTTTCGGAGATGCTTTATTCTTCATGAACTGTTTTACTTGCCGGGCAACGAAGATAATCGCCACGATCCACAGTCCCACGACGGCCGATTCGTCAAAGCGAAGGCCGGCGGCCGCGACAAAGAGCGTTGTTACGCAAAAGAGAATTCCCAAAGCGAGATAAAAATACTCCGACAACAAAGATTTCTGCTCTGTCCTCTTCAATTGCAGGATTTTTATCTTTTTGACTGGCTTCTTCTGCGGATTAGATTGTGGCTTTGTTGGCGTCATAAACCACGACACCCCGCTTGATAGTCATCGAGCAGGTGTTCACCCCAAAATAATAAGGAATTTCGCGGTAATCGGCCACTTCGAAGACGGCGAGGTCCGCGAATTTGCCAACCCCGAGCGAACCGATGCGGTCGTCCCGGCGCAGCGCATGCGCTGCATTGATCGTTGCCGCTGTGATGGCCTCGGCGGGCGTCATCCGGAGCTGGCTGCAAGCTAGAGATAAAATCATCGGCATGCTCAACGTCGGGCTGGTGCCGGGATTGTAGTCCGTAGCAAGGGCGACGATCGCGCCTGCATCGATTAACTTGCGCGCGGGCGCATAGTTTTTCAGTCCAAGATGGAAATCGCAGCCGGGCAGAAGCGTTGCAACTGTCCGCGAATTTGCCAGCGCCGCGATGTCGCTGGAATTGACTTGCTCGAGATGGTCGCAGCTAGCCGCGCCAAGCTGCACCCCCAGTTGCGCCGCGCCCGTGCGCGTAAGCTGTTCCGCATGCACTCGTGGCGTCAACCCGTGCCGCCTGGCCGCCTGCAGGATTTGCTTCGCTTGCTCTCGAGTGAACGCTCCACGATCGCAGAAGACATCGCAGAATTCCGCGAGTTTCTCTTCCGCGACTTCGGGAATCAGCTTCTCCGTGAGCAGCGCAAGATACCTCTTCACTCCCGAAGACGATCCGCGATATTGCGCTGGGACGACATGCGCGCCGAGCAACGTCGAGACGATGTCCAGAGGCTGTTCCGCGGCAAGTTCTTTGTGCAGGCGGAGAATTTTCAATTCGCTCGCGACATCCAGGCCATAGCCGCTCTTGGCCTCGATCGTCGTCGTGCCATAAGCGGCAAATTGCGTGAGCGCGCGCCGCGCGCGCTGTTTCAAGGCCTCCGACGTCGCGGCGCGCAGCTTTTTTACGGAGTTCAATATTCCGCCGCCTTTGCGTGCTATCTCCTCGTAGGTTGCGCCGGCGATTTTCAACTCGTATTCTTCCGCGCGGCTGGCGGCGTGGATCAGGTGCGTGTGCGAATCCACAAACCCCGGCAGGACGACGCGGCCGCGCAGGTCAAGTTTCTCTGCAGCGGCCGCTTCTGGCAGGGCTTCTATTTTCGCGCGCGTTCCTACTGCGACAAGTCGGCCATCGAGCACCAGGAGGGCTCCATCTTTGACGATGCCGAGATTGGCAAGCGCGGCGTGCCGGCGAGGGCCGCGGCCGCGCAGCGTCAAGAGTTGCGATGCGCCCGTAATGAGAAGGGAATTTGCCAAGGCCCGGTTATTATGACGGATAAGGGTCGACTGCGCACTTTAAGAGGGGGAACACGTATTCCTTTGGATCGGCGTGCTTCTTACTCCTATCCAGCGTCTGGCAGTGAAGACAAACGCTAGAACATGGGGATTTTTACGCCGGTTTTTTTTGCGAATTCAATGGCCTCCGGATATCCGGCGTCCACATGACGCGCGATGCCCATGCCGGGATCATTCGTCAGCACACGCTCGATGCGCGCGGCCATTTCTTTCGTGCCGTCGGCGACGGTGACTTGCCCGGCGTGCTGTGAGTAACCGATTCCCACGCCGCCGCCATTGTGAATGGAAACCCACGACGCGCCGCTTGCCGTATTCACTAGCGCGTTGAGCAGAGGCCAATCGGCAACGGCGTCGGAACCGTCGAGCATGGATTCTGTTTCGCGATAAGGAGAAGAGACCGAGCCGCAATCGAGATGATCGCGTCCCATCACCACTGGCGCTTTCACTTCTCCGCGGGCCACCAATTCGTTTAGCGCCAGGCCGAATTTGTCGCGCTCACCGTAACCGAGCCAGCAAATTCGCGAAGGCAGCCCCTGAAACTTCACGCGTTTCTGCGCCAGCTTGATCCAACGCGTCAAGTGCTCGTCGTGCGGAAACATTTCGAGAACAAGTTTGTCTGTCCGCGCTATGTCCGACGCTTCGCCGGAAAGAGCGGCCCAGCGGAACGGCCCTTTGCCTTCGCAAAAAAGCGGACGGATGTACGCCGGGACAAATCCCGGGAAGTCATAGGCGTTTTTAACGCCGTGCTCGTACGCAAACGTTCGAATATTGTTGCCGTAATCAAACGTGACCGCGCCGAGCTTCTGCAAATCGAGCATGCCTTGGACCTGCTCGGCCATCGCGGCAAGAGCGTGCTTGCGATACTCCTGCGGATCTTTTTTGCGCAGTTCCAGCGCGGCCTCGAGCGACATGCCATTCGGCACATAGCCGCCAATGGGATCGTGCGCGCTAGTCTGATCCGTCAAAAGATCCGGCACAACACCGCGCTTCGCGAGTTCCGGAATCAAGTCGGCACAGTTGCCCACCAAACCGACAGATGTCGCTTCGCGTTTTCGCACGGCATTTTTTAAAATGCGCAACGCTTCATCGAGGCTCGTCACCATGACGTCGCAGTAGCCGCCCTTGACGCGCCGCTTGATGCGTTCCGGGTCGACGTCGATCCCGAGAAACGCCGCGCCGTTCATGGTCGCGGCAAGCGGTTGCGCGCCGCCCATGCCACCCATGCCTCCGGTCACGACCAGTTTGCCTGCCAAGTTGCCGCCAAAGTGTTTTCGTGCTGCCGCTGCAAAAGTCTCGTATGTGCCTTGCAAAATTCCCTGCGTGCCGATGTAAATCCAGCTCCCTGCAGTCATCTGGCCGTACATCATCAGGCCAGCGCGGTCGAGCTCGTGAAATGTTTCCCAATTGTTCCAGTGGCCGGTCAGATTGGAATTGCAGAGAAGGACGCGCGGCGCATACTCATGCGTGCGGAAAACAGCGACCGGCTTGCCCGATTGCACCAGGAGCGTCTCGTCGGACTCCAGCGCCTTCAGCGAGCGCACAATGGCGTGAAAGCATTCCCAGTTGCGCGCCGCTTTCCCGGTGCCGCCGTACACGACCAAGTCTTCCGGCTTCTCCGCAACCTCCGGGTCAAGATTGTTCATCAACATGCGCAGGGCCGCTTCCTGCTGCCAACCTTTGCAGGAGAGTTGCGTCCCGCGCGCCGCGCGAAAAGGGCCTTTGGACAAAGAGCTGTCGGCTACGGTTCCGGAAAATATTGCGCTCATGAAGGAACCCCGCGTTTCATCTTAGCGCAGGGGCGCTCTCGGCACCACAACTGACCAGACCCGCTGCTGGAGCAGGATTGCGCGCCGAAATGGCCTAGGGTAGAGTCAAGGATTCCGATGAACTACGGCACGCTTCCGTCACGATTGCTCAACGCCGTCGACTCTCTGCCGAATCCGCGCGCGCAGATGTTTCGCGGCGCCGAAGGTTGGAAGCCGATCTCCTCCGAAGAATTCTTGCGGCGCGTCGCGGGACTCTCCACCACGTTTGTCGAACTTGGCGTGAAACCAGGCGACCGCGTCGGACTTTTCGCGGCCAACCGCCCGGAGTGGCACACTGCCGACTTCGCTATTACTGGCGCTGGCGGCGTCACCGTTCCCATCTATTTCAATGAATCGCCCGAACGCATCACGTACATCCTGAAACATTGCGGCGCAAAGTGTGTCTTCGCCGCCGGCGCGGCACAAATGCAAAAGCTCCAGGCCGCGCGTGCGCAGCTACCGGAGTTGGAGCAAATTGTCCTCGCCGATTGCGGCCCAGACCTGCCCGCGGATTGCCTCCGTTACGAAACTCTGATCGCCGTCGCTGGTGGCGCCGATATCGCGGCATACCGAATGCGTGCCTCGCAGGTCCTGCCCGGCCAGCTCGCTTCGCTCATTTACACCTCCGGCACGACGGGCGAGCCCAAAGGCGTGATGTTGACGCACACGAACTTTTGTTCGAATGTCGCGGATTCCTGCGCCAACGTAAAATTCGATGCCAAGGATGACGTGGCCATCTCTTTCCTTCCGCTGGCGCACGTCTATGGCCGGATGATGGACTACACCTATCTTTTCCACGGCATAACCATTGCTTACGTCGCGGTGGTCGAGCAAGTCGCGCAGGCGCTCCTCGAGATCCATCCCACACTGTTGGCGGCTGTGCCGCGCGTCTTCGAGAAGATTTATGCGCGTGTCGTCGAGCAGGGGAGTACACGAACAGGGCTTCAACGAAGGATCTTTGGCTGGGCTATGGGGGTCGCCGCACGCTCAGCGTTGTGGCGTTCCGGCGAAAAGAGCGCGGGCCTGGGAATGAAAATGGAATGGAAGCTGGCCGACAAACTGGTCTATTCGAAGATTCGAATGGGCACCGGCGGAAAGCTCCGCTTGGTTTTTTCCGGCGGCGCGCCGCTTGCGAAAGAGCTTGCGGAATTTTTCTGGGCAGTCGGCGTTCCGATTTACCAGGGTTATGGCTTGACGGAAACTTCTCCGGTTCTGACTACGAACTACCCAGAGAACCGCATGCGCAGCTCAGGCAAGCCGATTTCCAACGTCGAGCTCCGTATCGCGGAAGACGGCGAAATTCTCGCCAAAGGGCCGTGCGTCATGCAGGGATACTACAAAAGCCCCGAGGCCACGCGCGAAGTGCTGACCGCGGATGGCTGGTTCAGCACCGGCGACATCGGCTACCTCGATAAAGACAACTATCTATTCATCACCGACCGCAAAAAGGATCTGATCAAAACTGCTGCGGGCAAATTCGTCGCGCCCCAACCGATTGAAAACGCGTTGAAAACCAGCCCCTACATCCTCAACGCCATGGTGGTGGGCGACAAACGAAAATTCATTTCGGCACTGATTGTTCCGAACCCGGCGACCGTCGCGGCGAAAGCCGCCGAGCAGGGAATCAAATTTTCCTCGAACAAGGAAATGGTTGCGCATCGTTTCGTGCGCTTACTCATCGAGGGTGAAGTGACGCGCTTGACCGCCAATCTCGCCCAGTACGAAACGATCAAGCGCTTCGCACTGCTGCCCGAGGACTTCACTTTTGACAATGGCGGCCTCACGTTTACTTTGAAGCTGAAACGCCGCGTCGTTGAGCAGCAGTTTCACGACGTCATCGAGCAGGTCTATGCTGATGTCGCCGTGCCCCGCCCCATCTTGCAGAATTAGCCTCGAGAGGCTGTCAGCCCGTTTGCGCGGCGGAAAGCCCCATAGATATATTCGCAACGTTTGTAAAGCGATGATGCTTAGATCGGTTTTCCGTCGGCATCGAGGAGCCGGATCTCGCCAAGCCCGAGCTCTTTGATCCCCGGTTCGATCTTTGCGCGATCGCCGACGACCACCCAGATCAAATGATCCGGACTCACGATGGCTTTGGCGCCATCTTCGACGTCGCCCGTCTTCAGTGCTCTCACCTTGCCCGCGTACGTTTCGTAGTAGTCCTCGGGCAAGCCGAACTGCACGATGTCGTTGATCGATTGGCCAACGGCGTTCAGCGTCTCAAAGGAGCCAGGGAGGCTAAGTGTCTCGTTTGCCTGAATTCTAGCGAGCTCATCCGCCGTCACTGGATGGTCCCCGAGAAATCCACGAAATATTTTGTTCATCTCCTCGAGCGACTCTTTGGTCTTGTCCGTCTGCACCGGCGCAACGGCGAGGAAGGGCCGCTGCCCGCGCGCGTCCCACAGAAGGCTTCTTACGCCATAAGACCAGTGCTTGTCCTCGCGCAAGTCCATGTTCAATCTTGAACCGAACATTCCGCCAAGATCATCGTTGGCGGCCTCGATCGCGATCTCTTCCGGATTCGCCCGCGGCGGAGCAATGTTTCCGGCAAAAATTATCGATTGTAAGGCGCCCGGTTTGTCGATGAGGTACACGACGGATTTCGCCGGAAGCTGGACCTTCTTGATGTTCTTCTCCGGAATTTGTCCCGGCTTCCAGTTCGCGAACAATTTCTCGAGCTTAGGCGTGAGTTCAGCAAGCGTGGTATCGCCCGTGATCACGAGCGTGGCGTGGTTCGGCTTGAACCACACTTCGTGAAATTTGACGAGATCCTCGCGCGTCAATTTCCCGACGCTGGCGGTCGTTCCGGAACCCGTCAGCGGATTGCCGTAGGCATGCCCCGGGCCGTAGATCAGGCCCGGAAAAACGCGAAGTGCCATCTGGATCGGCGTATTTTTCTCGCGCTGAATCGCCGCAAGCTGAAGACTCTGTTGCCGGCTGAAGTCCGCCGCGGGAAAAACCGGATTCAAGATCAGATCCGCGAATAAATCCAGAGAAGGATTGAGTTTCGATTTGAGGGCTGAAAGCTGGACGATCGATAGATCCAGATTCGAGCGGGCTGCCAGGCGCGCCCCAAGGAGCTCCTGTTCATCGCTGATTTGCAAAGCCGTTCGCGTTTTGGTTCCGCCGCTGAGCAGCGACATCGCCATGCTGGCGGTCCCCGGCGAGGCGAATTGATCCGCGGCATAGCCGGCATCCACACTCAGCCAGAAATCGACAAGCGGAACTTCGTGACGCTCGGCGAGAATCACCTTCAGGCCGTTCGAAAGCGTGGCGTGCTGCAGCTTGGGAAGTTTCAATTCCGGTGGTGCGCCAATTTCCGGCGCCTTGGAGCGATCCGCTCCGGTGGATGCGGCTTTGTATTCCGGGAACGGCAGCACTTCCAGCACGTAGACGCCATTGGAGAGCCAGCGATTCGCGGCTGCTTTCAAATCTTCCGCCGTGGCATCCTGAATTCTCTTGAGAGAAACCTTATAGGCGTCGGGACTTCCCAGGAATACTTGGCTCTCCGCCAGTTTGTCGGATTTTCCGCCAAATCCGCCGATTCTCTCGATTCCGCGAACGAAACTCGCTTCGTGCTGGGCCTTTACGCGCGCCACTTCTTCCGCATTCGGTCCATCCTTCAAGAACCGCGCCAGCTCTTCATCCAGTTCTTTTTCCACTTGGGCGAGGTCTTGTTTGGGCTTCGCCGTAGCCTGCACGTAGAATTGTCCTGCAATCTCGTTCAAGTCTACAGCTGCGCGCGCATCCGTCGCGATCTGATCGTCGTATACCAGCCGCTTGTAAAAGCGCGACGTTTTTCCCTGGCTCAGAATATCGCTCACCATGTCGAGATAATCGGCGTCCGCGCTGCCGTATTGCGGGATATTCCATACCTTGTAGATGCGCGCCTGCGGAACCCGGTCCTGCACGATTTGCCGGTGCGTCCCCGCCATTTTCGCGATCCACACCTCTTGATGCGCAACCGGGGGACCAGCAGGAATATTGCCAAAATACTTTTCGACCTTTTCTTTCGCGGTTTTGGCGTCGATGTCGCCCGCCAACACGATCGTGACGTTCGAAGGGCCGTAGTACGTCTTGAACCACTCCTTCACGTCCTCCATCGAGGCTGCGTTGAGATCCGCCATGTCTCCGATGACCGTCCACGAATAAGGATGCCCCGCGGGATACGTGTTTTGCGTGATCAATTGATCCGAGACGGCGTAGGGCTGGTTCTCGCCTTGGCGCTTTTCGTTCTGCACCACGCCGCGCTGAAGATCCAGCGTCTTCTGATCCAATGAGCCGAGCAGGAATCCCATGCGGTCGGACTCCATCCACAGCGTGAAGTCCACAGCCGAGGTCGGCACATTCTCGAAGTAATTTGTGCGGTCGTTATTTGTGGTGCCGTTCAAATCCGTCGCGCCGATTTTTTCCATGGCGTCAATGTAGCGGCCTTGCGAGTGTTCACTGCCGCCAAACATCAGATGTTCGAAGAGGTGCGCGAAACCTGTCTTCCCGGGCTTTTCGTTTTTCGAGCCGACGTGGTACCACACATTGATCGCGACAATCGGCGCCTTATGATCTTCGTGGACGATGACCGTCAAACCGTTGTCCAGCACGAATTTCTGAAACGGAATGTCGATGTCCTTGCTCTGCGCATGTCCAGCTGCCGCGAAAACCGCAGCCAGTAAGATAAAAACCGTCGTTCTAACTCGCATCGTTCCCCCAAAAGACTTCGTGAGCACTTTCTGCGGCATTCTTGCCGTACGGCCACAGTGCGTTTGCAAGTCTAGACGCATGAAAAGATTATGCGTCACCCGATAACGTGGTCTGTAAGCCGGTGTGCCGGAGTCTCAGTCTCAAACAAATGCTGCCTGGAAGTCTATCCTGCGTGGCTGAATTTTCAAACGTTCCATTATTTCTGCGCTCTTCCGGCCAGGCTCATTCCGCTTTCCAGGTCCACGAGCTATGGGTCTTCCACGTTGATTTTCGTTATTCCGATTTGTCGTCAGGCCTGCGGAGGTCTAAAATCCCAGTGGGGATACCAATGTCCGACGATCTGATCATAGCTGGCCGCGCCTTCAAATCTCGCCTGATCGTTGGCACCGGCAAGTACCGTAGTTTCCCGGAAATGGCTCGCGCGCATGAGGCGTCGGGTGCCGACATGGTGACCGTCGCCGTCCGCCGCGTGAATCTAACCGACCGCTCCAAGGAATCGTTGCTCGATTACATCGATCGCGAGAGAATTTTTATTTTGCCGAATACCGCTGCTTGCTACACCGCCGACGAAGCCATTCGCACTGCGCGCCTGGCCCGCGAAGTCGGCCTCTCCAATTGGGTCAAGCTCGAGGTCATCGGGGACCAGCAAACTCTTTTCCCGGATACCGAGCAGCTCATCGAAGCCACGCGCGTCCTCGTAAAGGAAGGCTTCGTGGTACTGCCCTACACGAATGACGATCTCATCGCCGCGCGCAAGCTCATCGACGCCGGCGCCGCCGCCATTATGCCGCTGGCAGCGCCCATTGGCTCCGGACTCGGCATTCAGAATCCCGCCAACCTTCGCATCCTGCGCGAACGCATCACCGAAGTCCCTATGATTGTCGATGCAGGCGTGGGCACCGCCTCCGATGCCGCCGTTGCCATGGAGTTGGGCGCCGATGGCGTCCTGATGAACACCGCCATCGCCGAGGCTGCCGACGCCGTCCTGATGGCTGAAGCAATGCGCGAAGCCGTTTCCGCCGGACGCAAAGCCTGGCTCGCTGGCCGCATGCCGAAGCGTCTCTACGCCTCCGCTTCCAGTCCCCTCAGCGGCGTCGTCCGCTAATTTAGGCTCCTGGACTCGGTAGCTCTGTCCTAAATTGTATCCGCGAGCTATTTTCTTGAGGGAACGCCGCTCTGTGCAGCCTACAACAATTTGGGGAGGCGGAGTGTAGTCCGCTTCCCCAAGGTGTTTTGCACGATCTGAATTTGGTCAAAGCTGCTTACATCTCCCCAAACCTTAATTTGAGAAAGATTAGTGCCTGTCAGGATGATTGTGACGCCACTTCCAATAGTCGCGTTGCTGGTCGTCGTTCAGTTTGTGGAAGTCGCGATATCCATAATGCCTTTCCCCCAGCCACACGCGATACGTCTGCTCTTCTCGGTCGTCCCAACGATGGTAGTCATTGTGATAGGAATCGTAATAGCGCACTCGCGCTGCGCATCCGCTGCTCAACATCGGTGTCAGCATCGCAGCGCCCAGCACCGGGGCCCCAGGTATCCCTTTAGTCGGAACATTTCGCAAGCCTCCTTAGGATTCGCAGCTTCTCATCGCCAGTTGCCGCCGACCATACAGCAATTGTTGTAGAGTCCCCGGGAAATTGCGGGGCCTTTCAGCCAGCTACATAAAGAACACGGAGGGCGTATCCAAGTTGCGATCGGCTACGGAGGATCTTCAATCATGCTACCTGGGCGGTGAACGAGTTACGCTTGCGCCGCTTTCCGCGCCTGCTCCGCGTCATAGCTTTCGCCGTAAATTGACGGCACCTTCGCCCCCATGCATCGCAGGTACGAGCTCAATTGCCCGCGGTGATGAATTGTATGGTGCAGTCCCATCATCAAAAATGTTACCGCCGGCCGTTGAAACATTCCGCGGAAATCCACACTCTTGATCAATTGTTCGCCGGTCACTTTCGTCAGTTCATTGAGTGTCGCTGCATAGCGCTGCTCATACCACGCCGCAACTTCCGCTGGCGTCTTCGGTCCCTCCGGAATGACAGCTGCCGTGCTGAACTCTCCTTTAATCACCGTATCCAGGAAGCGGACATCCGTCGCCGCAATGTGCCTCACCAGTTCGTTCGCGCTCTTGGAAATTGGGTCCGGCCGGTAATCGCTCTTATCGGCGGGCACCGCCTCGATCACTTTCTTCGTCAATTGGCTCTCATTCTTCATCGCCGGAAGGTAAACGCCATGCAGCAAGAACAGCGCATTTTCCGCAGTCATTTCTTTCATTTTTTGTTCCTCTCTTGTAATCGTCAGCTTTGGCCAGCTTCGGCGTGCTGTTGGATGCAAAATCCAGCCAACCGTTTCATCGAGTATGCTATTTAGGCCCACAAAAGTCAGGTGCTCGCTCCCCGAAATTCGGTTCATCCTCCGTTTTGACCTTATCGGCCTGCAATGCCATCTTGCACCGAAAATTAGCCGCGTTCGTTACCCTTCATCGAGGCATCGACATTATCAAAAAACAAAGAGGCCACCTTCTTGCCATGAATTGCTCCTCGCAATTCGCCGCTCAAGCAGGCCGCGGTGGCCCACTTGGGTTCCGCTTTTCCCGCCGGGTTCACGCCTCCGCGAATCCATGGAGAGCCTCCGCTGCCAGTAGGAACGGTCGAAACCCGTTATATTTCCCTACTCTTGAAACTCTTGAAACCTGTGACTGGCCGAACGCACCTTTGTTTCGTGCTTTCCCTGCGGCCGGCACATCTTTTATCGATTCCCACATGGCGCGTGGCCTGGCCAGAGACTCTTTTTGAAGGACACAAACAAAAGATGCGGACTTGTTGCGTTCATTTTGTGATGCTAAAATGTATCACATGAAGAAAGCCTCCGTCCGCGACCTCCGGTACCGTTTCTCCGTGGTGGAGAATCTCCTGCGCGAGGGCCAGGAGATCCAAATCACCAAGCGCAAGCGCGTCATCGCCCGCCTGCTGCCCCCCGAGCCTCCCGTCCCCGTCGAAATGCCCGACTTCCTCGGTCGCATGAAAAAAATCTTCGGCAAAAAACGCATGAAAGTCTCCGGCGCGAAGCAACTCGCTGCGGAGCGAGAACGCTTTTGATCGTCTACGCCGATACCAGTTTTCTCTTCTCACTCTACATCTCTGACGCGAATTCCACCGTTGCTGCTGCAACGATGAGCCGTTTTAAGGCTCCGCTACATACTACGGACTTTGGCGAGTTCGAGTTTACAAATGCTGTTAGCTGGAGGGTCTTCCGAAAACAGTTCTTGGTTGGAGAGCAACACACCGTGCTCGAGTGGTTCTCCAAGGACGTAGAGGCTGGCATCATCCGCATCACTCCAATTCCCGCCGCCGCATTCGCGCGCGCCAAGCAGATCGCCCGCACGCAAACGCCCGTGCATGGGAATCGCGCCCTGGATGTGCTGCACGTCGCTTCCGCTCTAATTTTGAAAGCAGATACCTTCTATACGTTCGACAGCAATCAGAAGAGACTCGCCGCGGCTCTTGGCCTGCGCGTTCCTTAGCCCGTCCACCATCCCCCGGCTCTGCTTTCCGACGTATCCCTTGTCTCCGGCTACTTACCCCGCACGAAACAAGAAGTGCCAAGCCACATCCACCAGCGCATGTATGATCGCCGATGCAAAGATCGACCCCGTCTTGCGCCACGTCCAACCGTAAAAAATTCCCGCAATCGAGGCCAGAACAACGTAGCGCCAATTCGGAAATCCAAGATTCGTAATGTGCGAAAAACCAAACAGCATCGACGCCGTCCACCACCCCGCTAAATCGCTCTTGGACGCGCGCGAAAGCATATTCTGCAGTAACCCGCGAAAAAGAAATTCTTCCGGCCACGCTGTAAAAAAGAAAACCCCCAGAGAAGTAAACAGCAGTGAAGACCACGCGTGCCACTGCGGTGCGAAGGCAATGAAGTGCATGCCCAATCCCAAAGGAATGGCGAGGCACGCAAACACAATAAAGCTGCCAAACACGAAAAATCCCCAGCGCCGTCCCCACCCAATCGAGTAACCGATTCCGTCCACGCGCCGCAAGAGAACGAACACCGCCAGCGCAACGTTCACCGCCAGCAGTAAGGTGAAAATATACGCCAGTCGCCCGCCCGGATAAGGCCACACAAAATGCGACGGTCCAAATTTGACCGCCACCCACACACCCGCCAGCACCAAAAAGTCCTGCCAAGTCCCCGACGGTTTGCGCTCCGTCGAAGCCGCCAACAACAACGGCACAAAAACAAAAATCGCGACAGCTCCCACACGCAAAATCCCGAAAGTATTTGTCCCCAGCGCGTAAATCAGGTATGCAAGGAATGCCGCGGCGCCGAGCAGGATGCCGCCCGCGAGACCGAAGCGCATCGCGAGCCCATCGGCCACCCCGCGCGCCGCGAAAACCAGCATCATCAGAAAGAAGAACGCGAACGCCGTTAACGTAGCCGCAAAGTCGCGGCCCCCATAGCCTTGCCAGGTTGCGTACAGCATGCCCGTAAGGCACAGCCCGGCCCACAGACCGACCATGGAAAGCACTCCGAGTTGGCGCGTCGCTGGCAAATTTGCTGCCTAAAATTCACAATAGAGAGAGAAGATTGTAACGCAGAGGCATGACTTCCCAAATCCACTCCAAACCGCTCCCCCAAAATTCGCGCTTCTGTAATCGCATCTTTCGGCCCCTCGGACACGAAATATGAAACGCCTGGCTTACATCGACTGGATGCGCGGTCTAGCCTGCGTCCTCATGTTTCAAACGCACTGCTACGACTCCTGGCTCAGCCCAGACGCGCGCAAATCTTCCCTCTTCGTTTGGTCGCAGCTTGGCGGCACGCTGCCCGCGCCACTTTTCCTTTTTCTTTCCGGCGTTTCTTTTGCGCTGGTAACGGAGCGTCTCCGCGAGAAAGGCGCCACGCCCGCCAAAATCGCGCAGACAACCATCCGCCGCGGCGCGGAAATCTTCGCGCTCGGCCTGCTTTTCCGCGTCCAGGAATACGCCCTCGGCTACCGCTGGGTTCCCTGGACCGACCTCCTGCGCGTCGACATTCTCAACATTCTCGGCCTCTCCATGATGTTGATGGGCCTTCTTTGCTGGCTCAGCGCCGCTCGCAATTCTGCAAACGCCGGCGCCCTTCCGCAAACCGTCGCCGCCTCCAGAAATCGCGGAATCTTTACGGGCCTTTTTGCCGCCACGCTCGTAGCCATGTTAACTCCGCTCCTCTGGACCACTCACCGCCCCACCCGCCTCCCCTGGCCGCTCGAGTCCTACGTCAACGGCGTCCACGTCTTCGGGAACCCGCAACCCTGGCTCTTCCCATTATTCCCCTGGTCCGCATTCGCATTCGTCGGCCTCGCCGTAGGCTTCTTCCTCTTCACAAACATCGCCAAGCGCAACGAAGCCCTCATCTTCGCCGCCCTCGGCGGCACAGGCATTCTTGCCAGTCTTCTTTCCATCCGCCTCGATCGCTCGCGCGTCTGTCTCTATTCCGTCTACGACTACTGGCACACCAGTCCCAATTTTTTTCTCATGCGCTGCGGCGTTCTTCTTGTCATTTTGTCTCTCGTCTACGCTTGGTGTCGCTGGGGCCTCGCCCAAATGGGATTCAGTCCTTTCATCCAGCTAGGCAAAACCTCCTTGCTCGTTTACTGGGTACACATAGAGTTCGTCTACGGCCTCTTCTCAATCCTGCCGAAGCGCCAATGCAGCGTCCCGCTGGCCACCACGGGCTTGCTCATCATCTTTCTTGCCATGCTGGCACTCTCATTGGCGCGCACGAACTGGAAAAACCGCCGCGCCAAAGCACAAAAGCTCGCCGCCGCGCCTTCGCCTGCCTAAGAAAGACAATTTTTCGTGGGTTATGAAACGAGACCGATGCTCCGGCCTAGCGTTTTACTGCGGGGTTCTGTTCCTGTTCTCGCTGTTGCTGCTCCTGCGGAATCCTGATAATAATCTCGCCCGGCCGCGCCAGACCTAGATCGTCCCGCGCGATCTTCTCGATCAATCGCGGATCGCTCTTCAGGTCCTTCGTCTCCTGCTCCAGCGCCGCATTTTCTTTGCTCAATTGCTCGAGATCAGCTTTCACTTTCTGAATTTCGTTTTGCGTGCGCCGCATCGCCAGAAAACCGTGCGTCCCAAAAATGTCATGCACGACCATCACCAGCAGCAGCAACCCCAGCAGCCCGCTGCCGTACTGCCGCACTAGCAGCCGGATCTTTTCTTCAGCCGTCACTTTCTTCAGCTTCTTCTTCAGCTTTCCAATACCCACTTCGCCGCCTCGCTCGCCAACTTTGCGGAAGCCGCTGCGCTGTTTGCCTCCACGTACAAGCGCAACAGCGGCTCCGTCCCGGACAGCCGCAAAAGCATCCACGACCCATCCTCAAAACTGAATTTTGCACCGTCGGTGCGGTCCATCGATACAACTTTCCGCCCCACAAGTGTCGCAGCGTCCACCGCCACCTTCTTCACCGCGTTCGCCTTTTGTTCGTCGCTCAAGTGCAAGTTCTCCCGCACCGGCCAGAATTCGTCCCCCACTTTCTTAAAAAGCTGCCGGATTTGCTCGCCCAGCGAAGCGCCCCGCGCCGCGATCATCTCCGCCACCAATAGGCACGCCAGGATTCCATCCTTTTCCGGCACGTGCCCGCGAATCGTCAGTCCCGCGCTCTCTTCTCCGCCCAGCGCGATTTTGTCCTCGCGAATCAGTTGCCCGATGTATTTGAATCCCACCGGCGTCTGATACGTTTTCTGCCCATGCGCCTTCGCTGCAGCATCGATCAGTTGCGATGTTGCCACGCTACGAGCCGCGGGCATTTTCCACCCGCGCGTTTCGACTAAGTAGTCGTAGACCAGCGCCAGAATGTGATTCGGCTGAATCCACGTCCCGTCGCGGTCGATCATTCCAAAGCGGTCCGCGTCGCCGTCGGTCGCCAACCCCGCCGCCGCGCCCGAATCCACCACGGCTGCACGCAGCGGCGCCAGATTTTCTTCGCTCACGTCCGGCCCTGTCCCGTCAAAAAGACAATCGCGGTTCGTCCGCATCGCTTGCACTGCAACGCCATGCTCCGCAAGCGCTCGATCCAGATATCCCGCTCCGCAACCGTGCAGCGCGTCTGTCACAAACTGAACCTTCGCTTTTCGCAGCGTTTCGAACCGCACCAGTTCTTCCAGACGCTTCAAATAATTCTCGCGAAGATTCACCTTCTCCGTCTTCACTCCGCCTGAAGGAAGTGCCGGCGAAGTGGGGTACGCGCCATCCTTGGCGATTATTCTTGCAACGCGCGCCTCGATATCCTTCGTCACTTCCGGCAGCGCCGGTCCCGCATCCGCCGAAGAAAATTTCAGCCCGTGGTATTGCGCCGGATTATGGCTCGCTGTGAAATTGATCGCTCCATCCAGCTTCGACCGCTGAATTTCGTACGCCACAGCAGGCGTTGGCGTAAACGTCTCGCAAAGCAGCGTTCGAATCCCGTGCTCCTGCAAAATCACCACCGCGAGCTGCGAGAATTCTTCCGAGTAAAATCGCGTGTCGTAACCCACCAGAATCGTCGGATTTTTTGTTTTGCTATTCACATGCTCCGCGATCGCCGTCACTGCCAGCCGCACGTTCGCAAAAGTAAAATCGTCGGCAATCAGCCCGCGCCAGCCGGACGTGCCGAACTTGATCGGAGAAGCATTCATCATAGGGGAAGCGCTCATAGCGTCGTATTCTATTCCCAGTTTCCCGAAGACGAAAGCATTCAAAGGGATTTCCCGGAGAGAACCACATGAAGTCCAGCAAAAACTACCGTCTCGTGCTCGTCACCTGTGCCAATCCCATTCAGGCGAAGCTTATCGCCCGCAGCGTCGTCGAAAAACGCCTTGCTGCCTGCGTCAGCATCCTCCGCAGCCCCATTGAGTCCCACTATCGCTGGAATGGCAAAGTCGAAAAAGCCCGCGAGCTCCTGCTGCTGATCAAAACAACGACAAGAAGGCTCGGCGCCCTCGAAAAAGAAATAAATCGCCTCCACAGCTATGACGTCCCCGAATTCATAGCCCTGCCCATCGTCGCCAGCTCAAAACCCTACCTGGATTGGCTCGACGAGAATACTTAGCCCATCAGGCGCGGCTTTACAAACATTCAAGGGATTCGACCAGTGTAAGGCCGCTCTGTTAAAGGATGTCCGCGAGCGTGCCCTTCGCAACCTCGGAATGCATGGGTACCATGGTATTCCAGGTCTGGCTGCTGGCTCTCTTTTCGGGCGAAACGTGACCGCCCTTCTGACGGAGCTGCACGAACCCAGCCCGTTTCAGAGCCTTGACTACACGCTTGCCGGATACGCCCAGCAAATTGGGCATGTCAGCACGAAACCTCGATAGTCGTCCAGAACTGCAGAAATTCGGCAGGCCTGGGATGCGGAAGATCCCAGGTTTCCAAATAGAGTTCGATGGCCTCGCGCAACCCGGCACGCGCAGATTCCACGTCTTTTCCCCCAAGGTTATGCCTAACTCGCGACATCGCGCGACAAACCAATGGCCTTCTTTGGCGATGACGGCGGCGAAGCGATACTTCATAACCCAGTTCTGCTCCAAAGCAATTGCGCGGACTGCCTTCCGATGGGCGTCCCTCCTACTCACTAGAACTCATTTCAAAACCCTGCGTAACGTGATCATGAAACAAGCGATATGAAAGAAAGCTTCGTAGACGACGTCCGAGCGATCGTAGCGAACGACCAAGCGACGAAAGTTGCCGAGCCAGGCGAA
>Ga0207416_1000306_pt1:5000-87645 | contig 87645 bp, 58 predicted proteins | sample PaiPotPPM11metaG_FD_184107 | JGI IMG/M metagenome (GOLD analysis project Ga0207416, IMG submission 184107) | Iron sulfur acid spring bacterial and archeal communities from Banff, Canada, to study Microbial Dark Matter (Phase II) - Paint Pots PPM... ... | reverse complement strand
TCGTGCTTCGACAGCACCTTCGTGATCGCCGCCGTCAACGTCGTCTTCCCGTGATCAATGTGCCCGATCGTTCCCACGTTCACGTGCGGCTTGCTGCGGTCAAATTTCTCTTTCGCCATGACTGTTCCTCGACCGACGGATTAAATCGTGCGCGGCGGGTGCGCCACCCGCGGAACGCCTTAAACCCTGGAGCGGGAGACGGGATTCGAACCCGCGACGTTCAGCTTGGAAGGCTGACACTCTACCACTGAGTTACTCCCGCGAACGGTGGCCGGCGTGGGTACGAGCGGGGGGCGTTGAATCAGCCCCTGCCTGCACCCTGCCGTCCACGCGCCTTCCTGGAGCCGATGAGCGGGATTGAACCGCTGACCTCGTCCTTACCAAGGACGCGCTCTACCAACTGAGCTACATCGGCCGAACTCTTACGCCTGCCGCGCATCCTTCCGCCCATCGGCGGGTCGGCGCAGCGGCGACGGGGCGGGGCTGCTCTCGCGGAACAGCGTCAACCCCAGAAAAACCACGAGCGCCCCGGCGGCAAACCAGCGCGGGATCGGCTCGGTGAGCGTTGTCAGGCTGGTGGCCAGCAACCCCAGCAAAATCACGACGGCGATCCAGCGTCGCCACTCCACTCTTCCCGACTCGCTTGCGCTCAAGGCCTCCACGCTCCCTGTCGAGAGCGGGACAGACGCCGGGGGCGACTCTTTCACTTCCATGACGCAACACACGACGAATGGTGGACAGGGGAGGATTCGAACCTCCGTAGCCCGCAAGGGGCGACAGATTTACAGTCTGTTGGTTTTAACCACTCACCCACCTGTCCAAGAACGAACCGAGCCCGCCCGCCTCCAATTGCGCCTTTCGCCCCGTTGCGCCCGCCGCCGCGCACACGTGCACGACACGCTCGAACGCATCATTTCGGAGGAAAGACAGCAGATCTTGGAGCTGGCGAAGGGATTTGAACCCCTGACCGGCTGATTACAAATCAGCTGCTCTACCAACTGAGCTACGCCAGCCCGCCGCATCGCCCGCACCACGACCCGGACGGCACGCCAATGCCAACGACCGCAAACTTCAGATTGTAGACGAGCCGAGCAACCCCTGCAACTCTTTCGACGTTGGCGTCGGAGGCAACTATGGGCGGGGCCGAGCGCTGCAAGAGAAAAAGAAAGCGCCGGGAAGGGCGTGCCGGCTCAGGTTTAGCCGGCAGCTAGCGCAAATACTTGTGCGGATTCACCGGGGCATTGTCAATGCGCACTTCGTAGTGGAGGTGCGCGCCGGTGGAACGGCCGGAGAGCCCCACGAACCCCACCAGATCGCCCCGTTGCAGGTGCTGCCCAACGGCTGAAGCGAACGAGGACAAGTGCGCGTACAGGGTGCGAAGTCCGTGACCGTGGTCAATGATCACGGTGCGCCCATAGCCATTCATCGTACCGCTGAAGATGACCTGGCCGGGGGCGCTGGCGTGAACCGGGGTTCCGTAGCTGGTCGCAATATCGAGGCCGTCGTGGAACGACCCCTCGCCTCCGAACGGATCGAGGCGCTCGCCAAAGCTGCTGGTGATGCGGCCCATGACCGGCCACAAACTTGGACGCCAACTTCCAGGCGGGTTGGCCCAAACGCCCAACAGGGAGCCGTTCAGGGCTGAGTTTTGGAGGACCTGAAAGTTCTCCAAGCTGCCGCTGTAGCTCTCCACGGCTGTAATGCCGGGATTATCCACACTGGATGAAACCAGCTTTTCCTTGAGGGTGGCGTTGCGGCCCAAGGAGTACAGCGACGCGACCTGGCTCGCCAATGAGCCCAAGCTGGCGACTTCGGCGCGGGTCTGTTCGGTCTCGTGCTGGGCATTGACCAGTTGGTGGGTCAGGACATCCCGCTGCTGGCGCAGCTCGTTGAAATGCTCGACCTTGCTCAGCATGCGGGTGTAGGACCCCGCCAAACCGAGCAGCGTGGAGGCCCCGACTACCGCAAATACCAAAAACAGAACCACCCATTGCACAGGAATCGGGATTCGGCGCAGCTGTCCATCCCAATCGTGGGTGACGATGAAGATGTAATAGCGCTTGCGCACTCCGCTCCTTTTTTCCGTTCCACTCGAATGGGTGCAGTGACGCGGGGGACCGGGTCACACATTGCTACCTTCAACCCCAACCCAACGAAGCCCAAAGCCGGGGGGCTCAGTCACTTACAACCGCACGCGACTGTAACAATCTTGGCAGGGAAAAGTCAACCCAGAGATGCCTCGGGCAAAGGCCCTATTTGCTCTCGCCAGCCTCCGCCTTCAAGCGCAAGTAGAGGGCATGGGCGCTGCGAATGGCGGCGTAAGCGGCCTCCCGCCCCTCCCAACCCTTGCTCTCCACGTGTTTCCGTTCCAAAGTTTTGTAGGTCAGGAAGAAATGCTCCACCAGCCGGAGCTCGTCCTCGGTCACTTGGCTTAGATCACGAATCTCGCGGTAGCTGGGGTCGTGAACCGCCACGGCAAAGACTTTGTCATCCTCGCCCTTCTCGTCGGCCATGCGCAGCACCCCGATCGGGCGCGCTTCCACCATGACGCCCACGTCCAAGGGCTCGCTGATCTGGATCAGGATATCCAACGGATCGCCGTCCTCCGCGACCGTCCCGGGCACGAAGCCATAGGCCGTGGGGTAAAACATCGAGGCATAAAGCACGCGATCGAGGCGAAAAACGCCCAACTTCACGTCGTACTCGTACTTGGTCCGCGTGCCCCGTGGGATCTCGATGACGGCATTGACCCGTTGTGGGGCCGCCTCCCCCACGGGAAGATCTTTCAAATTCATGTTGGCTCCAAAATGAATGACCACCGGAGACGGGGGACCGGGACAGTGCTCCTCCGTTGGCTCGCCAGCCACGCAGGGGGGTGGTTCACCCCGGTCCTTCCGCTGGTGGCGGCCGCCGTTCGCCGGGACCGGGCCGGCACGCCATGGTTGGGCGGCGCCGAACCACCCTGCAGAAACTCGCCGACTGTGACTCGCTTGAGCACCCTTGAGCACCAACGATCTCCGCCCACCCAAGACGAACCGGCGAGTGCCTCGAACGGTGCCCGGCAGTGCCCAACTAGTTTCCCACAGTTCCTCGCGACGCTACATCAGGGTCAGCGCGTCACTCTTGCCGTGCATTCTTTGACTCGACACCGCATCCAACAAGGATCAGATCATGCTCGCCTTCTGCTCCCAATGTGGGACAGCGGTCCCCCCCAAGGCCGCCGTCTGTTCGAATTGCGGACGACGCTTGCGTGGACGGGCGGGACGCCGCATCGGCCAGGCGCTGCGCATCGGCCTGCTGACTTTGACCGGGGTGCTGGTGATCGGTTGGGTTGCGTCCTCGGGCCCCCCCCCGGGTCACGCCCTGCCGCCGGCGGTGGTTCCGACTGCAACCCATGGCCGTGTCCATGCCTCCGCCGCGCGCCCGCCGCTGCCTGAGCAACCGCGGCCGTCGGTGGCCCGGGCGATCGCCGCCCCGCCGACCGAGCCCTTGCCGCCGCGCGAGCGCAGCGTGGCGCTGGGTCCCTCCTCGGTCGCCATCCCGGCCGGGTCCTACAGCTTTGTCGCCTTCACGGTCGCGCCCGGCTTGCTCAACCCCACGGTGCGCGGCCTGGTCGCCGCTCACGGCGGCGGCGGCAACGACATCCAAGTGTGGGTGCTCGATGCCGCCCAGTTTGCCAGCTTTCAGGCACATCGCCTCACGCGCGCCTATTACGACAGCAGCCGCGTTGCCGCGGTGACGGTCTCGGTCGGACCGCTGCCCCCCGGCAGCTACGACGTCGTGTTCTCCAATGTTTTCTCGCTCTTCACCGCCAAGCAGGTCACAAATTCCCTGCGCCTCACCTACCAAGAGAACCGCTGATTCCCGGGCAGATTGTTTCCGGCCGCCGTCATGGTTGCCCGACCCGCCGGCAAGCCCCTTGACAGCGCCCCGCCCGGGAATGAATAATTATGCTCGGAGATGAATAATTATTCTAAAACGGGCTCGACCCCGGCGCGCGTCGTGATCGTGGGCGCGACCGGGTACGCCGGCATCGAGCTGGTGCGCTTACTGGCGCGGCACCCGGGAGCGGAGTTGGTCGCGGCGATGTCGTCCGGTCGGGATGCGCGCACGCAGCCGCTCGCCGATCTGGTGCCGGCGCTGAGCGGCATCACCGCGGTGGACTGCCGACCCGCCTCCATGGAAGCGCTCGTGACCGCGCAACCCGACGTCGTCTTTCTCGCCACGCCGCACGAAGTGGCGCTCGAACTGGTGCCGAAGCTGCTGGCCGAGAAAAAGGTACGGGTGATCGACCTCAGCGGCGCTTTCCGCTTTCCCGACGCCGCGGTCTTCGAGCAGTGGTACCAGATGCGGCACACCGCCGCCGAGGCGCTGACGTCGGCGATCTACGGCTGGCCGGAAAAGAACCGCGCCGCCATTGCCGGGGCGAGGCTGGTGGCCAATCCCGGCTGCTACGCCACCGCCGCCTCGACCGCGCTGTGGCCGTTGGTGCGCAGCGGCGTCATCGTGCCGAGCGGGGTAATCTGCGATGCAAAGTCCGGGGCCAGCGGCGCCGGCAAAGGCCTGCGCGACGATCTGCATTTCGTTCATCTCGAGGGCAACTGCAAGGCCTACAGCGTCCTGACCCACCGCCACACACCGGAGATCGCCGAGCAGAGCGGCCTGGGAGTGGCGGAGCTGACCTTCACGCCCCACCTGCTGCCGATCAATCGCGGCATCATCGCCACCACCTACGTGCGCTTGGCGCCCGGCGCCGACGCTGAGGCCATGACGGCGGCCTATCAGGACGCTTACCGCGACAGCCCCTTCGTGCGACTGCGGGCCGCCCGCTTGCCGGAGATCAGCGACGTGGTGGGCACCAACTTCTGCGACCTCGGCTTTCGCGTCAACCCGGCCAACGGCCAGGCGATCGTGGTGAGCACGCTCGACAACCTCTTGAAAGGCGCGGCGGGGCAAGCGCTGCAGAACATGAACTGCATGCTCGGCTGGCCGGAAGAAACGGGGTTGCTATGAGGATGGTTCGTGATTCCCGGTTCGCGGTTCGTGGTTGCTCGTCCCCGCGGCGGGGTGCGTGTCTTCTCCACAAAAGACGAACGTCGAATCACGAACTGCCCATCCTCTCCGATACCCGGGGTCGCTGATCGCATCACCACCACCACCATGCGCACTGTTCTCAAAATCGGCGGCAGCATTCTCGAACCCGCTCCCTCACCCGAGTTGTTGGAAGCGGTGGTGGCGCGCGTGCAGGCGGGCGACGAACTGGTGGTGGTGCACGGCGGCGGCAAGGCGCTGACCGGGCTGCTGGACCGCCTCAAGATTCCCACTGCGTTCCTGCGCGGGCTGCGGGTCACCGACGAAAACAGTCTCGACGCGGCACTGATGGCGCTCGCGGGCGGCACCAACAAGAAACTGGTCGCCGCGCTCCATGCCACGGCGCACCGCCTTGGGGACCACAGCTTTCGCGCGGTGGGCGTCTGCGGCGTGGATGCCAATTGTGTGCTGGCGCGTGTCTCCGACCCCGAACTGGGGCGGGTGGGCGAGGTCTGTGGCGGCTATCCGGAACTGCTCGATGCGTTGCTCGAAGCCGGGTTCACGCCGGTGTTGGCCAGTCTGGCGAGCGATGGGCTGGGCGGCATCCTGAACGTCAACGCCGACCATTTTGCGGCCGCCTGCGCGCAACTGATTGACGCCGAGCGGGTGGTGTTCGTGACCGATGTGGAGGGTGTTCTGGACGCCGCGGGGCAACGCATTGCCAGCCTCAACCTGGACGAGTTGGAGGCCATGGAGCGCGATGGCGTCGTCCGCGGCGGCATGCTGCCCAAGCTGGCCGCCTGCCGCCAGGTGCTGGAGGGGGGCGTGGACGAAGTGGAGATCATCGGTCCGGAAGCGGCGCGCCGGCTGGACCGCTGGGAGCCGGGGCATTGTCCCGGAACGCGGATTTGGAAAGCGGTGGAGGAGGTGGCGGAATGAGGGTGCGGAAAGCCAAACTGTGCGACGCGGGCGAGATTCACGCCCTCATGCAGCCCCAGGTCGCGACCGGGGCGCTGCTGCCGCGCAGCCTCGCCTACCTCTGCGAAAATATCCGCGATTTCGTGGTGATCGAGGATGACGAACACCGCCTGGTAGCCTCTGGGGCGCTGCACTTCCTTGATGAGGACGTGGCCGAGTTGCAGTCGCTGGTCGTCCACCCGCGGGAGCGGAGTCGCGGGCTGGGCGCCGTGCTCGTCCAGCGCCTGCTGCGCGACGCGCGACGGTACCAGGTCTGGAAGGTGTTCGCGCTCACCCACCTGCCGGAGTTCTTTCTGCGCAATGGCTTCACTCGCACCACCATCAGCGAGTTGCCGCAAAAGTTCGTCCGGGACTGTGTCAACTGTCCCAAGCTCCACGACTGCCATCAAGTGGCGGTGATCTGCGACGTGTACGCGCGTGGCGCGCGCCGCTCCACCGCCCACACCGCTATGCCGGTGGCAGCTCGACCGGCGCAGCTCAGTGCCTCGCCCCTCGCAATTCTGCAGTAAGGGCCTGCACCCGGATCTGGCAAAAGGGTAGTGTCTCAGTTTGACTTCAGCCGGGAATTGCCGGAAGGCTGTGGATTGCGATAATGAGGCATGGCCAAGCGACCACGCGATCCGAACCAGCTTGCCAAGCGCATCCTGGACATCGCCACCGGAGAGGCCGAGGATGCGGTGAGCCCGGCGAAGGGGGGCCACAACGTGCGCGGAAGGGCTGGGGGCCTACGCGGCGGTAATGCCCGCTCTGCCGCGCTTACGCCGGAACAGCGAGCCGATATTGCTAGGATCGCGGCTAGCGCACGCTGGAAGAAGAAATAGCCGGAGTTTTTTCGGAATCCGCCGCACTTTGCGGGGGCCTGCGGCCCACAGCCTCGCGCTCGGCAACGTCGTCCGTATAATCCAAAACCAATTGGATCGCGGGTTGCTTTCCGCGATTCATGTCGTTGTATACATCGACGTCGGTTTTCAGCTGGACATTCTCACCAATAATCAATTCGCGGCGCTGGGCAAAGGCGATTTGCATGTGCTCGTGCGGGGCGAAACCCATCTTGGCCCAAAACGTATATTGCACCCCTCCCTTCATCACCCGCGCCGCGTGGTTTACGCGATAGCGACGTCCCTGTGCGTCCGTGTCCATTTCTTCACGCAACGCACTCGCCATCTGTCCAGCGAGAAAATCGTAGGGGTCCAATTCGGGAAGCTCCAATATCCCCTCACTGACAGCCCATTCGACCGCCTCGCGTGCGCTGGAGGGCCTGTGGTCAACCCTACTGTCATATCCATGCCAGATTTGCTGTAGCCGCTCTGCCTTCGTAGACATTCACATCCTCCTAAATTTGAACTGGAACCGACTGGCCCCAACCGTCCGTAATAGCTCCAGGAATAACATTTGATCGTATTTTGGACTGATGCCTTGCCAAATAATCGTGCCGCTTCATTCGGAAGTGCATTTGCCCAACGATCAGACCCGGATGGCGGTGCATGATTCGAGCGAAGGCGATCACGTCTTTTTCATAGAAAAACGGGCTTTTTCTCGCCATGAAGCTATCGAGCTTGGCTGTCGGGGCGCAGAAATCTGCTGCCGCCTCATTCGCAATCTTTTCTTCTTGAGACGCACCAGACGTATCGAAGGAACCTAAGTCCAAATCGATTACTTCCTGCTCGCGCCCATCCTTATGCAAGACATGTTCGATTTCATGGCGCAAAACAAACCAAAAATTATCTATCGTGTCCTTTTTAAGTGACATCCCGATCACCGGCGAATCGTTGTCAAGCCAAAAACACACACCATCTATGTCGGCATGTGGAAGCTTTTCGACTATTACAAATCTGACTCCACAATCGGCAAGAAGTTTCGGAACGTGACGCGCCTCTTCGGGGGCCAGCAAAAGCGCCTTCAAATCCACCAGGGCCTTTTTCAATGCACCTTCGGAATATTTCGGCACGCTTATGGACCGTGCAATTTGACGAACCCTGAAGAGCCATGCAACTTGCGGTGCTGGAATTTCACGCTCGGCATAGCTACTCTTCCTGGCGGCATGAGCCATGTACGGAATGTCGGTGGTATTCGATACCTCAAAAAATGCCGTCATCTGTTGCTCAAGCATGTCGGCCGATGTGCTATGAATCCAACCGCGTTTTATCATCTCTCTGATTGGATACACGTTCTGCATCTTAGCTCGAACCTCGACGGCCGGGTCGGGAGACTGCGTGCGCGCCATCTCGTAGTCTTTTTGCAGGTTTGCAAAAAGATCGGGATTGACGTCAAACGCCACACCAAGCCCGCGTGCCATGTCGGCACTGACGCCGCGTTTGCCGTTCACAATCATCGTCACCGACTGCTCTGGAACGCCGAGAATGTAAGCGAGGTCGCGCTGATTCCAGTTGCGCGCTTCCATCTCTTCCCTAATGTAAAAGCCGGGGTGTTTGATCCAAGCGTTGTTCGTCGTAGGCATTTTCACCCCTCCTTTAATCGTGGTCCCAGACCCGCAAAATGGTCAGCTTGTTCGGGTTGCTGGCCGTGTCGATTGTGAATATCAGGCGGAACTGATCGTTCAGCTTGATGGAGCGTTTGTCGTCCGCCATTTTTTCGTAATGTAAGCTTTTCCAGTTCCGGATCGAGCGTTCGTCCGGCGCGCTCCTCAAAAAGTTCAGCTTGTTCCTCATGGATTCGATAACGGGAACCGGCAGCCTGGTTTTGAACGCCTGCTCGGTCTCCACCAAGGCGAGCGTCTTGTCCTGAAAGCTGATCTCCATTCCACGTTTCCGCCAAAGCAACATCAGAATAGCGGCTCGCAGCGGCTGTGTCAATACCTACTTAACGCAGGTAGTTAAACTGAGCGAAATGCTTGACACATTGTCAGATCTCGGTAGTCTTTGCTCATGAATCGCCTAAGCCTTGAAGACCGCGCCCGGATCGTCGGCCTGCTAGTGGAAGGAATGAGCCTTCGCGCCGTCTCCCGGCAGACGGGATGCTCGATCAACACAGTCACGAAGCTACTAGTTGACGTTGGAACTGCGGCGGCGGTCTACCACGATGCCCACGTTCGGAGCGTAAAGGCGCGGCGGGTCCAGTGCGACGAAATCTGGAGCTTTGTGGGGGCGAAGGGGAAGAACACCACGGCGGAGCAACGACGCGACGGAATGGGCGACGCCTGGACATGGGTAGCGCTGGATGCCGACTCCAAGCTGTGCGTTTCCTACTTGGTGGGGGGCCGCGATAGCGGATGGGCTTTTGACTTCATGCAGGACGTGGCAAGCCGGATTCGCGGTCGCGTGCAGCTAACGACGGACGGCCACAAGCCCTACCTAGAGGCTGTTGAAGGCGCGTTTGGCATGGTGGTGGATTTCGCCACGCTCCACAAGATTTACGGCGCTACCAGCGAAGAAGACCAGCGGCGCTACAACCCGGCCACATGCATTGGTTGTGACATGAAGACGGTAATCGACAACCCTGACCCCGAGCATGTGTCCACGAGCTACGTGGAACGGAAAAACCTCACGATGCGAATGTCCATGCGCCGGTTAACGCGGCTGACCAATGCGTTCTCCAAGAAGCTGGAGGACCACGCCCACGCCGTGGCCCTACATTTCATCCATTACAACTTTGCCCGCATCCACAAGACCTTGCGCGTGACACCGGCCATGGAAGCAGGGTTGGCGAACCGCGCTTGGAGCCTTGAGGACATCGCGGCGCTGGCTGATACGAGGAAGGGGGAGGGTGTTGCGTGAAACTGAGACACCACCGGCAGAAGTGGGGCATGCGCGTGGAGCGCCTCGCTCGTCTCGCATTGCCCTTCCGGGCTATGCTGTCGGCCTCGACGCGAGGGGGACTTCCATGCACGCCATTCGTCTCGCCGGCTTGACGCTGGCCTTGATCGGAACCTTGTTGGCGCAAAGCGCACCGCAGTCGGCGGCGGCGCTGGCGCTGCCGCAGCGGACCTCCGCCTGGCTCAGTCTCACGGCAGCGGATCGAGAGGCGGTGGGGGCCTTGGGCGAAGACACCAAGCGTTTCCTCAACATCGCCCGGCAGAATCAGCTCGCGGTGACGGAAGTCTTGCGGCGGGCCCAGGCGCAACATTTCCGCGAACTCACGCCCGGCATGCACCTGACGCCGGGCACGCGTTTCTACGTCAACAACCGTGGGCGCGCAGTCGTGCTGGGGATCGTGGGCAGCCGCGGGGGCACGCATGGCTTCCGCATCATCGGTACCCATGTGGATTCGCCGTGGCTGGAGCTGAAGGCCAACCCGCTGGTGGAGAAACAGGGGTTTGTCCTCTTCCACGTGCTCACGCATGGCGGCCTGAAACATTACCAATGGGTCAATCGTCCCTTGGCTCTCACCGGCCACATTGACCGCCGCGATGGCAGCCGGGTTGAGGTGTCAATCGGACTCACGCCGGGCGATCCGGTCTTTGTGATCCCCGATCTGGCGCCGCATGTGGATAGCCCGCTCCGCGCCCGCACCTACACCAACGTGATCTCCACGGAGGAGATGTTGCCGGTGGTGGCCAGCGAGCCTCTGGGCGAGGCGGGCGTCATGGGGCAGGCCCTCGAGCAGCTCTTCAAGCTCTACGGCATCAGCCCGGAAGACTTCACCTCCGCCGAGCTGATCCTCACCCCCAACGAGCCCCCAGCCGACGCCGGCCTCGACCGGGCGCTGATCGCGGCCTACGGCCAGGACGACCGGCTCAACTCCTTCCTCGCCACGCGCGCCATCCTGGACTACCCCGGCACCCCGGAACGAACCGCGTTTGCCTGCCTGACGAACAACGAGGAGGTCGGAAGCGTCAACAACACCGGTGCCAGCTCGCAGTTTCTGGACTCGGTACTGACGCGCCTGCTGGCCGGTGAACTGGGCTCGGGCATGAGCGAGCTCGCGTTGCGCGCCGCCAAAGATGCCACCGAAGTGATCTCGGTGGACTGCAACACCGGGGTTAACCCTAATTTCCCGCAGGTTCAGGAGGCGGATAACGCCGCGCGCCTTGGCTACGGCGTTACCTTGAAGCGCTACGGGCACGGCTTTGACGCGAACTCGGAGTTCACGGCGCGCTTCCGGCGGATGTTCGCCGCGCAGCACATCCCCTGGCAGACCTCGACCTACGTCGAGGGCATCGGCGGAGGCGGCACGATTGGGCTGTTTTTCTCCGAGCAAAACATGGAGGTGATTGACCTGGGGGTGCCGCTGCTCTCGATGCACTCGCCTTATGAACTGTCCTCCAAGGTCGACGCCTGGGAGATGGTGCGCGCCATGCAAGGCTTCATAGCGATGCCGTAGCCGGCGGTCATCCGAAGCCCGAAGGGCGAGGGGCGACGGCCGAAGGCCGAGCAGCAAGGGCAAGCTGAAGGGTCCGCCAAATCGTGACTGCCTTCGGCCTCCGGCCCTCGGCCTTCGTCTTCCACCCCCCGCGCGTAGTAAAATCAATCCAGCCCCATGAAAATCGGCGTCGTCGTCTTTCCCGGCAGTAACTGTGACCACGATGCGTTGCACGCCGCCGGTGCGCTGGCGGGCCAGGAAGCCGTCGCGCTCTGGCACGACAGCTCTGACCTGCAGGGCGTGGACGCGGTCGTCATCCCCGGAGGGTTCAGCTTCGGCGACTACCTTCGCACCGGAGCCATTGCGCGCTTCTCGCCCGTGGTGGATTCCCTGAAGCGCTTCGCCGCGCAAGGCAATCCGGTGCTGGGCATCTGCAACGGATTTCAAATTCTCTGCGAGTGCGGCTTGTTGCCCGGCGCGCTGATGCGCAACGCCGGGCTGCGCTACATCTGCAAACCGGTTCACATTAGGGTGGACTCGACCGACACCCCGTTCACACAGGCCGCTGTGCCCGGCCAGATCTTGCGCGTGCCGATTGCCCACGGCGAGGGAAACTATACGGCTGACGCAGCCACCCTGGCGGAGCTGGAACGCGACCACCGGATCGTGTTCCGCTACTGCACGCCGACTGGCGCGATCACTGCGGAGGCCAACCCCAACGGTTCGGTGGCCAATATCGCCGGCATCTGCAACGCCGGCCGTAATGTCGTCGGCTTGATGCCGCACCCGGAGCGCGCCAGCGAGGCGATGCTGGGTTCGGCGGACGGCTTTGTCGTGTTCCGTTCCCTGATCGAAGCCCTCGCGGCGAGCCCGCGCTAGACGCTCGAACTCTAACAACTATGCCGTTCCCACCCGACGTCCTTGCCCGGCACGGTGTCACCGCCGAGGAGTTCGCCAAGATTGTGCAATTGCTGGGGCGCGAGCCCAACCTGACGGAGTTGGGCATCTTCTCCGTGATGTGGAGCGAGCATTGCTCCTATAAGAGCAGCCGCGTGCACCTGAAGAATCTCCCCACGGAGGGGCCGCGCGTCCTGCAGGGCCCCGGCGAGAACGCCGGCATTATCGACATCGGCGACGGCTGGGCCTGTGCCTTCAAGATCGAGTCGCACAACCACCCCAGCTACGTCGAGCCGTTCCAAGGCGCGGCGACCGGGGTGGGCGGAATCCTGCGCGACATCTTCACCATGGGGGCGCGACCCATCGCCATCATGGACTCGCTGCGTTTCGGCGACCCGCACCAGGGCACCGAACGCGAACGCGCCCGCACCCATGCCGTGATCCAAGGGGTGGTCGGCGGTGTCGCCCACTATGGCAACTGTTTCGGGGTGGCGAACGTAGGCGGCGAGACGCGCTTTGATCCCTGTTACGCCGGCAATCCGCTGGTGAACGCCTTCGCCCTGGGCATCGCCCGGCATGATGGGCTGTTCTTCGGCAAGGCAACCGGCCTCGGCAATCCGGTGATCTACGTCGGATCCAAGACAGGCAGGGACGGCATCCATGGCGCCACCATGGCCAGCGAGGAGTTTTCCGAAGCGTCCGAAGCCAAGCGTCCCAATGTGCAGGTGGGTGATCCGTTCCTCGAAAAGCTGCTGCTCGAAGCCTGCCTGGAAGCCATGCAGACCGGGGCGATCGTCGGCATTCAGGACATGGGCGCCGCCGGGCTGACCTGCTCGAGCTGCGAGATGGGCGGCCGCGCCGCCACCGGAATCGATCTCGACCTCGACGCCGTGCCGCAGCGCGAAACGGGCATGACCGCCTACGAGATGATGCTCAGCGAGAGCCAGGAACGCATGCTCCTGGTCGCCGAGCGCGGCCGTGAAGAGGAAGTCTTTGCCGTCTTCCGCAAATGGGGACTCGATGCCGTGACCGTGGGCGCGGTAACCGACACAAGCCGATTGCGTGTCACCCATTGTGGCAGCCTCGTCGCCGATATTCCTAATTCCGCGCTCACCGATGAGGCCCCGATCTACCGGCGCCCGGTGGGTGAGCTGAAGCGCATCGAGCCCCTGCAACCCCCGGTTGACTTGACGGATCGGCTCGCCGGACGTGACTGGAATGCCGACCTGCTGGCGCTGCTCGCCTCCCCCAACCTGGCCAGCAAACACTGGGTCTACGAGCAGTACGACACCATGGTGCGCACCAACACGCTCGAGGCGCCGGGCGGAGACGCCGGCGTGGTGCGCATCAAGGGAACCAACAAGGCCCTCGCCATGGCCTTGGACGGCAACGGACGCTACTGCCGCCTCGAACCGCGCGAGGGTGCGCGCCTGGCCGTGGCCGAAGCGGCGCGCAACGTGGCCTGCGTGGGCGCGGTGCCGGCTGCCGCCACCAACTGTCTGAACTTCGGCAACCCTGAAAAACCGGAGATCATGGCCCAACTTGTGGCGGCCATCGCCGGCATCCGCGAAGCCTGCACCGTGCTCGAGACGCCCATCACCGGCGGCAACGTCAGCCTCTACAACGAGACCCTGGGTCAGGGAATTGACCCGACCCCGGTGCTGGGCGTGGTCGGCATTCTCGAACTCGCGCCCGGCGTGCCTGTCGTCAGTTCGCGCTGGAAAGCGGCAGGTCGCCCCATCTTGCTGGTCAGCGGCGCCCCGCAGTTGTCTCTGGAGGAGGCCGCGCAGCGCTTCGGCAGCAGCGAGTTTGCCACCACCATGCTCGGGCAGTGCTGGGGATTGCCACCCGCGCTTGATCTGGCGCGCGAAAAGGCCCTGCACCAGTTTCTCGCCGCCGCCGTCGCTCAGGGCTGGCTCGAATCGGCGCACGATGTTTCGGAGGGCGGCCTCGCCGTCTGCCTGGTGGAGTGTGCCCTCAGTCGGGCCATCCAAGCGGCAGACGATCCCGCCTTCGGCGCTCAGATTGAGGTGGCGCAAGGACCGGCTGTCACGCTCTTTGACGAAACCGCCAGCCGCGTGGTGCTGAGCTGCCTGCCGGAACAGGTTGCCGCGCTTTCCGCGCTTGGGCGACAATACAATCTTGAGGTGATGCGCCTGGGCGAGACGGGCGGGGAGCGGTTGACCGTGCGCGTCAACGGCGCGACGGCGCTCGATTTGTCCCTCACCGCGCTAGACGCCGCTTGGAGTCCCGCACTCGAACAGCAACTGGAAGGCGTTCCCGTATGAGCCACGACGCGACCGCGGCAGTATCTCCGGCCTCTTCCGTTGCTCGCGGCGCAGCCACGGCGGACGAGGAGATCTTCGATAAATTTCGGGAGGAGTGCGGCGTGGTAGGTATCTTCGGTCACCCCGAAGCCGCCAAGCTGGCCTACCTCTCGCTCTATGCGCTGCAACATCGCGGGCAGGAATCGGCGGGCATCGCCGCCACCGATGGCGAGGAGGTCTACGTCCATCGCGCCATGGGCGCCGTGGCGGAGATTTTCACCAACCCGGTCATCGCCGCCCTCCCCGGGCAGGTGGCGATCGGGCATACGCGCTACTCCACCGCCGGTTCCAGCAACGTCATCAACGCGCAGCCCTTCATGGTGGACTGCAACCGTGGCAAGCTGGCCATCGCCCACAACGGCAACCTGGTCAACGCCGCCGAGATCCGGAGCCGCCTGGAAGCACAGGGTTCCATCTTTCAGACCACCAGCGATACCGAGGTGGTGCTGCACCTGATCGCCCGCTCGCGCGCCGCCTCGCTCCCGGAGGCGCTGGACGATGCCCTGAACCAGGTCGAGGGTGCCTATTCGTTTGTGCTCTTGACGCGCGATGGCCTGTTTGCCATCCGCGATCCGCACGGTTTCCGGCCGCTGGCCATGGGACTGCTGCCCTCGCCGCTGGGCTCCTCGCTTCCCGGCATTCCGGGCGGCGGCGGGGTCACGTTTGCCAGCGAGACGTGCGCCTTCGATTTGATCGGAGCGCAATACCTGCAGGATGTCGAGCCCGGCGAGTGGGTGCGGGTCACCGCCGAGGGCATTGAACGCCATCGGTTTGCGCCGCGTCGGCAGCAACGTCAGTGCGTCTTCGAGCACGTCTACTTCTCTCGCCCCGACAGCCTGGTGTTCGGACGCAGCGTGCAGCAAAGCCGCGAGCTGATGGGCCGCCTGCTGTATCGGCAGGACCCGGTCGACGCCGATCTTGTGGTTCCAGTCCCCGACTCCGGCGTGGCAGCGGCGCTCGGTTACGCCACCGAGTCCGGCATTCCCTTCCGCTTCGGGCTGATCCGCAATCACTACGTCGGGCGCACCTTTATCGAGCCCTCGCAGCAGATCCGGGATTTCGGGGTGAAGCTGAAGTTGAACCCGGTGCGCAGTCTGCTCGAGGGGAAGCGCATCGTGCTGGTGGACGACTCCATCGTGCGCGGCACGACCAGCCGCAAGATCGTGCGCATGATCCGCGACGCGGGCGCCAGCCAGGTGCACATGCGCATCTCCTGCCCGCCGACCAGATCGCCCTGCTACTACGGCGTGGACACGCCCTCGCGGCGCGAGCTGATCGCCGCCAACAAGAGCGTCGAGGAAATCCGGCAATACATCGGCGCCGACACGCTGACCTATCTCTCCTTGGAAAATCTGCGCCAAGCAGTCGAAGACAACGACGACCGCTACTGCGCCGCCTGCTACACCGGCCAGTACCCCACCGACTACATTGACGTGGATGTTAACCAGCTCGTCAAAAAATGTTGATGGGCCGGTGGCTCGTGGCTTGTCGCCGAACCGTCGGGAAATAGGGTTCTCTCAAGTACCGATACCCGTCGCCACCAGCCAGCCAGTCTTTACGGAATGTGCACCTTGTAGCGGGTTTCGCCGTCCGCCCAGCGGATGCCGGCGGTGAGGTGCTTGCGGAAATCAGGGCTGTCCCAGGAGTGCTCGTCGTGGCCGAGCGCGGTATAGAAGACGCGGCCCTTGCCCCAGTACTTCACCCAGGCGTTGGCGAAGTCGCGGTCGGTGCGCTTGACGCCTTTCCGAGTCATGTCCAACTTGTCCGGGTCGGCGCTCAACAATACGTGCACCTTGTTCCGGTCCCAGTTGCGGAACTGGTAGAACTCATCGGTCCACTGGAACTCCTTCGGCCATTGCACCTGGGATGGGAACTTGGGGTCCTCATTGCGCAGCGTGAGCACGGAGCCCGCCGTCCAGGGGTGGCCGTCGAAGTAGGCGCCCATCATCTCGCCCCACTCCGGCCAGTTGTAATTGGTGTCGGTGGCGCAGTGGATGCCGACGACGCCGTGACCGGCCTTCACCCATTTCATGAAGTCGGACTTCTGCTGTTCGCTGAGGGGCAGCTCGCCGGTGGTGTAGAAAACCACGGCGTCGTATTTCTTCAGGTTGGCGGCGGTCAGCGCGCTCTTGGAGTCCTTGGTGACGTCCACCGTGAACGCCTTGCTGTCTTGCCCCAGGTCCTTCATCACGTCCGCCGAGTGGTCGGTGACGGCGTGATGGAAGCCCAGACCCTGGCCGGTATGGTTGGGACCGTTCTCGATGACGTAAAGAATGTGGCGGGTTTTCTTGGCCTGCAGGCTGGTAACGGCCAAGAGGGCGGCCAGGAGGGGAAAGAGGAGCTTGCGTGAAACCATCAGGGAATCCTTCCAAGGCGACAGTGGAACCGCTTACGCGAGGCATTGTAGCGGAAATGAGGCGGTGGCTTCTAGCGTGTCAGGTGCAGGTAGGTCAGTAGCAGGTTGCGGTGCAGCCAGCCACCCCCTATAAAAAAGCGGTCGTAGGCGTACCCTACTTCGAGGGGAAAACGCAGGCGCGTCAGGGTAAAGCCCAGGGTATAACGCTGGTCGGTCGGGCGACTGAGCCCGGGGTCGTAGTAGAACTCAAAGGACGCCTCGGGCCGCACTGCCCGGCGAACGTCGGGGCACATCCACAGCAGCCGGTCACGCCAGACACCGCTGTTGCCGGGGCGGAACCAGCGGTACTCGTAGCGCACACGGTCGCGAAGCCCGCGTGGCAGGAGCGCCTCGCCATCGAAGTCCACGCGCTGATCGCGGTAGAAGCGCGTGCCCTTGGTGTCGCGCAACAGGATGTAATTCACCCCGCCCCGCAACCGGGGCAGCAGCTCGCGCTGGATGCCGACCTCGCCGCCATAGTAAAACCAGGCGGGGGTGCCGTTGTTGTGCCACTTCAGTTTGGCCGTGGCGTGCAGCCAGGTGCGCTCGCCGACGCGATGCTGGGCGTCAAGGTAGTTCCACGCCTCAAACGGCGTCTGTCCTGCGGCGACGATGCCCGACAACACAACCAGGAGCAAGACGCGGGCCAACTTCCGGTGACATAAAACGAGGTGGGGCATCAGCTCGGAAATGATAACGGACGGAGGGGGTGGGGCGAAGGCCGGGGGCGCCCGCAGCCTTCGGCCCCCGCCCTTCGGCTTTCGCTCGTCGTTCCTGTTTCCTGCTGTCGCCGGTTGCGGCGCAGGCTAAGCTAGCCTGCGGATGGCGGCTCAACTCGCAACCTTGGCCCAGTACGTCACCGACCTGGCCAACTTGGGACGGTTGCCGGCCGTCGTCGAGACCGGCGTCTACCGCACCACGACTCACAGTTACGCCGAGGTGGTGGGCCGCGCCTTCGCGTTTCGAGACGAGCTCTGGCGCAACTACATCGGTGCCGGCGAGCGCCTGCTGCTCTGGGGGGAGCCGGGCGCGGCCTGGGTCAGCGCCTTTTACGGATGCGTGCTGGCTGGCGTGGTCGTGGTCCCCCTCGACGCCGCTTTTTCTCCCGAGTACGTCGCGCGCATCCAGGCGCAAACCGCGGCCCGCCTGCTGTGCTGTCCCCGCGAACGCGGGAGCGCGGTACCCGGCGTGGCGACCTATCCGCTGGAGGACGTCTTGCAGCTCCCCGTTTGTGGCGGTCCGCAGACGGTGATGGCGGCCGCGCCGGAGGCGTTGCTCGAGATCGTTTACACGTCCGGCGCCACCGCCGACCCCAAGGGCGTGATGATCACGCACGGCAACCTGCTCGCCAACCTGCGGCCCATCGCGCGCGAGGTACAGCGCTACCGTGGCTGGGCGCGGCCGTTTCTACCGCTGCGGTTCGTACACCTGATTCCGCTCAGCCATCTGTTCGGACAGACGCTCGGCGTTTTCATCCCTCCCTTGCTCGACGGTGCGGTGGTGTATCCCTCCGCCCAGACCCCGTCCTTTCTCGCCGCCACCATTCGTCGCCAGCGCGCTTCGGTGCTGGTCTGCGTGCCGCGCCAACTGCAACTGTTGCGCGCCTGGGTCTTGGCTGAACTGCGCCTGACGCGCGAACAGGTCATGACGGCGAGCGCCGGCCGGGGAGTGCTGCGCCGCTGGTGGCAGTGGCGACGCGTGCACCGCCGGCTGGGCTGGAAGATGTGGGCTTTCGTGGTCGGCGCCGCCGCGCTTCCTGCCGAGGAAGAGGAGTTCTGGAGCGCCTTGGGTTATGCCGTCATTCAGGGCTATGGCCTGACCGAAACGGCGCCCGCGGTTGCCATTACCCACCCCTTCAAAGTGCGGCGCGGTGCAGTAGGCCGCAAGTTGGCGGGCATGGAGATCCGGATCGCTCCCGATGGCGAGATCCTGGTGCGTGGGCCCAACGTCTCCCCGGGTTACTTCGGGGATGTGCCCGCCAACCAGAGCGCCTACTCCGAGGGCTGGCTGCATACCGGCGATCTCGGCCGTCTGGACGAACGCGGAGATCTGTTCTTTCTCGGCCGAAAGAAAGAAGTCATCGTCACCGCCGAGGGACTCAACGTGTTCCCGCAAGACGTCGAACGCGTCTTGGACGCCCAGCCGGACATCGTCGAGAGCGCCGTGGTCGCCGATCGCCGCGGCGGCCAGGAGAGCGTCTTCGCCGTTCTCATCGCCGCCGGACACGCCGATGCAGACGCGCTGGAAGCAGCGGTTGCGCGCGCCAACCAACAGCTCGAACCCCATCAGCGCGTGCGCGGCATTGCCGCCTGGCCAGATGCGCGCCTGCCGCGCACGGCGTCGACCCAGAAGCTGCAACGGGTGGCCATCGCGGCGTGGGTGAACGGCAACGCCGCTACCCGCACCGCCTCCAGCCAGGACGAATCCAACTGGAAACAGTTCGTGGCCGTCAAACGTGGCTGGGGCGTGGAACGCATCACGCCGGAGATGCGGCTGACGGAAGATCTCGCCCTCTCGTCGCTGGACCGGGTCGAACTGCTGTCCTGGATCGAGACCCACGCGGGAGTCCCGGCCGATGAGGCGGAGTTCAACCAAATCACGACCGCGGCCGAGCTGGACATCTGGCTCGAAGCCGTACAGTCCTCGCGCGCGCCGGTGGCGCTCCAAAAACCGCTCGCTGCCGTGCCGACACCGCGGGCGACCTTGCAGGCCGAGGTCGCGTGGCCCCACCGCGCTCCCGTGCGGCGGCTGCGCAACCTGGTCCTCTACCTGGCGGTGTTGCCCGCGCTGCGCCTCTTCGTGCGAGTACGCGTCAGCGGTCGCGAAAACCTGGCAGGACTCGGCCGCCCGGTGCTGTTTGTCGCCAATCACCAGAGCATCCTGGACGTGCCAGTTCTGGTGCGCGCTCTTCCCCGGCGCTTCCGACCCTGGCTGGCGCCCGCCATGGGGGTGGGGCACTTTGCCGCTCTGCTGCGTCCCCACTCCTCCCGGGCGGCGCGACGCCAGGCGCGGCGTCAGCTCGTTGAAGCCCGCGCCTTCTTCGGCGCCTACCTGCTGAGCGAAGAGACCGGCGTGCAACGCGCGCTGCGCTACACCGGCCAGCTGGCGAATCAGGGCTATTGCCCCCTGATCTTTCCCGAGGGTGAACGCAGCCGCGATGGGCGCCTCCTGCCCTTCCGGCCCGGCATCGGCATTTTTGTCCGCGAGCTGGGGCTGCCAGTGGTTCCGGTCGTCCTCGAGGACGTCTACAAGCTGCTCCCCACCGGCGCGACTGGCATCCGTCGTGGCACCGCTCGTGTCCGTTTCGGACAGCCGCTGCAATTCGCCGGCGAGTCGCCGGAATCCATTACGCGGAGACTCGAAGCCTGGTTCAAGGCGCAGACAGATTGACGTCGGCCGATGGGAAGTGACTCGAGGATGGATAGCGATCACGCATCCGGAGCCCGCAGGGCGAACCGCGCGCCGTCCGGTAGGCAGCTGAATCGCGGCGCGGTGAAGCGGAGTCCCGGGAAAGCCGCGCGCAAACGTGCGCCTCCTTCAGGTGACCCGCAACACGGCCAGGGGTGCTCCCGTTGGTCGCCGCACCCGATGCTCGGGCTTCCGGTTTGAATGGAATGGCTGCCGGGCAGGGACTCGAACCCCGATAGGCAGATCCAGAGTCTGCTGTCCTACCATTGAACGACCCGGCAGTGAATGAGTTGACTCGCGCCGGCCATGACGACCGCGCAACGCTCTTTGAGTATAGCCCAGGGCGTAACAGGGAGCGCTCCGGCGCGCCGACGCTAATGCGGAAAGAGCGTCGCTAGCGCCAGCCTGAATCCGGGCAGGAGCGGCGTCTCCAACACCGCCTCGCCGCTCAGTTGTTCGGGCGCGGCGACGCCCCCCGACCCGCGACGATAGCAGCGCAGGTGCTCGGCCTTGGGGTCCACGATCCAGTACTCCCGCACCCCGAAATGCGCGTAGCGTTGCCGCTTGATCTCCTCGTCCACGCGCCGCGACGAGGGCGAGAGGATCTCAATGATCAAATCAGGCGCACCGGCGATGTTTTTCTCGTTGATCAGGGTCGTGCGCTCCGCTGTGACGAAGACGAAGTCGGGAACCACCACGTCGAAGTGGGAGAGAATCACGTCCGTGGGGGCGATGTAGACCTTCCCCACCGGGCTTTGCGCGAGGAAACTCCGAAGCTGGTAGTACAGCTCGCCGGCGATATCCTGATGACGAATGCGTGGGGAAGGCGACACGAACTCCACCCCGTCCAGAATCTCGTGCCGCAGCCCGTCGTCCGGAATGCGGTTGTAGTCATCGAGCGTGAGTTTCCGTCGTGCCGGCTGGGTCTGCATGAGCGCCCCTCGGCCTCACTATACGATTCCTTATGTAGGTGAGGACGGAGGGAATGGCGATTCCCCCATCTGGGGGCGGGCCGCGAACGGAAGCGTCCCCGGGGGTGTGTTTCCCGCCTGGCAGACGCGCCAGCCTCCTCTGTGCCATCCTAGGCGCGCTCGCCACTGCGAGGCGTGAGGCGTTGCATGTCAGTGAACCGGCGCGACTTCGTTCGGGGCTCGATGGCCACCGGACTGGCCCTCTCCTCGGCACCGTTGGTGCTGACCCAGACCAACCGCAAGTACCGCACCGCCTTGGTCGGCACCGGGTGGTGGGGGATGAACATCCTGCACGAAGCCATCGCCTCGGGCGCCTGCAAGGTCGTGGCGATGTGCGACGTGGACACCGCCCAACTCGACCCCGCGGTCGCGAACGTCACGCAGCTCACCGGCGATCAGCCGAAGAAGTACCGGGACTTCCGCGAGTTGCTGCACCGCGAAAAGCCCGAGATCGTCATCGTCGCCACCCCGGACCACTGGCATCCGTTGATCACCATTGCGGCCGTCAATGCGGGCGCCCATGTCTACGTCGAGAAACCGATCAGCCACACCATCAACGAAGGACGGGCGATGGTGAAGGCGGCGCGCGCCAACGATCGCATCGTGCAGGTGGGTCTGCACCGCCGCGTCTCGCCGCACAACATCTCCGGCATGGCCTTTCTCAAAGCGGGCAAGTTGGGAAAGATCGGCATGGTGCGCGCCTTCGTGCATTACCCCGGGGGCGCCGGCCAAGTGGTGCCGGATTCCGAGGCGCCCGCCGGCTTGGACTGGAACATGTGGTGTGGTCCGGCGCCGCTGCGGCCCTACAACAAGAAAATCCATCCCAAGGGTTTCCGGCTCTTCCTCGATTACGCCAACGGGCAGATCGGCGACTGGGGCGTGCACTGGATGGACCAGATCCTGTGGTGGACTGAGGAGAAGTTCCCGCGCAAGATCTTCTCCAGCGGACACCGCTATATCCTCAACGACAACACCGACGCCCCCGACACGCAGGTGGCGACGTTCGAGTTCGAGAGCTTCACCGCCCAGTGGGAACACCGCCTGTACGCCGGCAACGAGGCGGAGAAAACCAACCTCGGGGCCTATTTCTACGGCACCGAGGGCACGTTTCACATGGGCTGGTTGGACGGCTGGACCTTCTACCCGTGGAACAAGAGCCAGCCCATCCAGCACATGGACGCGCAACTCCACAAGCCCGACGACCAGAACATCCGCGAGCTGTTCGCCAACTTCCTCGACTGCATCCGCTCCGGGCAGCGCCCGGTCAATGACATCGAGAGCGGCCACCGCTCGACCAATATGAGCCTGCTCGCCATGCTCTCCATGAAAGTCGGCCGCAGCGTGGTCTGGGACGGCGACCGCGAACAGATCGTCGGCGACCCGGAAGCCAACCGGCTGCTGCAGCGCGAGTACCGCGGACCGTGGGAGTACCCCGAGGTCTGAGGGGCGACGTCCAGTCCCGCCAGGCTCAAGCGGCCGCGTCTGCAGCCGGCAACCGCGAACCGCCAACCATTAACCGTTCACCACCGACTAACCGTTCACCACCTGCCCGTCGCTCATGTGAACCGTGCGGTGGCCCACCGCGGCGGCCTCCGGGTTGTGGGTGATCATCAGGATGGTCTGTCCCAGCTCGCGGTTGAGCTCCGCGAGCAGGTGCAGCACAGCGGTGGAGTTTTTCGAGTCCAGGTTGCCGGTCGGCTCGTCGGCCAGCAGGATGCGCGGCTGGTTGATCAGCGCCCGCGCGATGGCCACCCGCTGCTGTTCGCCGCCCGAGAGTTGCGCCGGGCGGTGGTGGAGTCGCTGCTCGATACCCAGCAGGCGGATGATGCGGTCGCGGTACTCCGGGGTATGCGCGGCATCGCCCGCGATGTAGCGCGCGATCTCAATGTTGTCGGCGGCGCTGAGCGTCGGCAGCAGGTTGAACTTCTGGAAGACGAAGCCGATGGCCTTGCGCCGCAGCCGGGTGCGCGCCGCGTCGGAGAGCGAGCCGTACTCCTGCCCCTCAATCGACACGCGACCCGAGGTCGCCGTGGTCAGACCGCCGATGATATGCAGCAGCGTGCTCTTGCCGCTACCCGACGCTCCCACGATGGAAACGAACTCGCCGGCGGCAACCTCGAGCGAGACGTCCCGCAGCGCGTCCACGTCCACTTCGCCGACGTGGTAGACCTTGCTGACATGGGCAACTTCGACCAGGGAAGGCATGAACTGTTAATTCTAGCCTGCCCGGCGAGCCGGACCATGTCCCGGGACCGCGACCTGCGGGCGTTCCGGTATGCGATGTGGCCGGGAATCCGGAGGGCGGCTTGACCCCCGGCGACTACCGTCGCCGTTGATCGCCGGACGTTGTTCGTCGAGTAACCGCGCGGACAAGCTGGCGCTACGGCGCGCTTTCATGGGAGCATTAAGAGTTTGCAGGCTCCCAGGCCATCACGGCCCGGGCGCCAGATGAAGAAAAGCGAGGATGCGCCATGGCCGTGGACATTGTGATGCCCCAGATGGGCGAGTCAATTGTCGAGGGAACCGTCACCAAGTGGCTCAAGAAACCCGGCGACAGTGTGCAGCGCGACGAGCCGCTGTTTGAGATCTCGACCGACAAGGTGGACGCTGAGATTCCCTCGCCCGCCACAGGCATCCTGAAAGAGATCAAGGTCCAGGAAGGCCAGACGGTGGCGATCAATACCGTCGTCGCCACGCTTGAGGCGGAAGGCGCGGCCGCAGCGGCTCCAGCCAAGGCGGTGCCCGCCCCAGCCCCGGCTGCCCCGGCTGCCCCAGCGGCGGTGGCGCCGGCCCCCGCCGCGGTCGCACCCCAACCCGCGCCCGCGCCCACCCCGGCCGCACCGACGCCAGCCGCCCCGTCGGCTGCGCCTAAGGCAGAATCCGCAGAGACGGTCCGCTCGTCGCCCCTGGTGCGACGCCTGGCGGAAGAGAACAAAGTTGATCTCGCCGCCGTTGCGGCAACAGGCGAGGGTGGACGGGTGTCGAAGCGCGACCTGGTGCAGTACTTGGAGACGCGCAGCACGGCCGCGGCCGCGCCGGCCCCGACCAGTGCTCCTGCCGCCCTATCCCCGCGTTCGGCGGGCGCCTCGGGCGCGGTCGAAATCGTACCCATGTCCATCATGCGGCAGCGCATCGCCGAGCACATGGTGGCGAGCAAACGCACCTCCCCGCACGTCTACACCATCTTCGCCGTGGACGTTACCAAGGTCACGCAGCTGCGCGAGCAGTACAAGAAAGAGTTCGAGGCCCGCACCGGCACGCGCCTGACCTTCATGTCGTTCGTCTCGCAGGCCACGGTCGAGAGCCTGCGGCAGTTCCCCATCCTCAACTCCTCGCTGCAGGAGACCTCGGTCGTCTACAAGAAGGACATCAACCTCGGCATTGCCGTCTCGCTCGACTGGGGCCTGATCGTGCCGGTCATCAAGCACGCCGAGGAAAAGAATTTTCTTGGCCTGCAACGCGGCGTCAACGACCTGGCGGAGCGTGCCCGCAGCAAGAAGCTCTCCCCCGACGAGGTGCAGGACGGCACCTTCACCATCTCCAACTACGGCATCTACGGCGGGCTGCTGGCCTGCCCGATCATCAACCAGCCACAGGTGGCGATCCTCGGCGTGGGCGGCATCCACAAGACGCCCGTGGTGATCAATGACGCCATCGCCATCCGCTCCATCTGTCACCTGACGCTGAGCTTCGACCACCGCGTGATCGACGGCGCCACCGCCGAGCAGTTCATGGCCTTCCTGCGCGACCGGCTGGAGGGCTGGGATAAGCCGGTGCTGTGACCGTTCTCAGCTGTCGGTTGTCGGTTCAACGCCGTGACGGCAGGGCGAGTGGTATGGAGCTGCTCCGGGCAGGTGAGGCCGAGTTCAATCACCGCGCTTTACCTCATGCTGCGCATGAGCGCCTTTGCCTGGCTGATGGGCGGCGGTCTCCTGTTTTACGTCCTGGTACTGATGCGGATGCGGACATCCCGCGCCCCGGCGGGCCCCCAGCACCCGCCGTCGTAATGCACCGCGCGCCTTTCCACTTTCCGCTCGTCGAGACACCGCCAGCGTCCCCCACGTTAGACTTGAAGCAGTTCCATGCAGTCCAGCGAACGTTACGACGTGGTAGTGATTGGCGGCGGCCACGCCGGTTGTGAGGCTGCCATGGCGGCGGCACGGCTGGGACTGCGCACCGCGCTCTTCTCGCTCAACCTCGACCTGATCGCGCAGATGTCCTGCAATCCCGCCATCGGCGGCATCGCCAAGGGCCACATTGTGCGCGAGGTGGACGCGCTGGGCGGCGTCATGGGCCTGGTCACCGACGCGACCGGCATCCAGTTCCGCCTGCTCAACAGCAGCCGCGGCCCGGCGGTCTGGTCGCCGCGTGCCCAGGCGGACAAAAAGCTCTACCGCCAGCATATGCGCCAGGTGCTCGAGGGCGAGCCCAACTTGCGCATTCGCCAGGCCGAGGTGGTGGACCTGGTGGTCGAGCCGCAACCGGCGGCGGCCGGGGAAGCCCCGCGCATGGTCACCGGCATCAAGTTGCGCGACGGTGGAGTGGTGAGCGCGAGCGCTGTGGTCATCACCACTGGCACCTTTCTCAACGGCCTGATCCACGTCGGGGAGACCACCTACCCGGCGGGTCGCAGCGGCGAGCCCGCCGCCCACCTGCTGGGCGAGGCGCTGAAGCTGCTCGGCTTCGCCTGCGGCCGGCTCAAGACCGGCACGCCGCCACGTCTCGACGGTCGCACCATCGACTGGAGCCGGTTCGAGGAACAGCCCGGCGACAGTGAGCCGACGCCCTTCTCCTTCCAGACGCGGCGCATCACGCGGCCGCAGATCTCGTGTCACATCGCCTACACCAACGACGCCACGCACGCCGCCATCCGCGACAACCTCGGGCGCAGCCCACTCTACTCCGGGCAGATCAGCGGCGTGGGCCCGCGCTACTGTCCCAGCCTGGAAGACAAGGTGGTCAAGTTTCCGGAGAAGGAGCGCCACCAGATCTTTCTCGAGCCGGAGGGACTCGACACGCACGAGGTTTATGTCAACGGCATGTCCACCTCGATGCCGGTGGACGTGCAGGCGGCGGTGATCGCCAGCATTCCCGGCCTGGAGCGGGCCGCCATGCTGCGTCCCGGCTACGCCATTGAGTACGACTTCGTGCAGCCCACCGAACTGCGGCCGACGCTCGAGACCAAGCAGATCGCCGGCCTCTTTCTTGCCGGCCAGATCAACGGCACCTCGGGCTACGAGGAGGCGGCCTGCCAGGGGCTGATGGGGGGTATCAACGCCGCGCTGCGCGTCAAGCAGGAGCCGCCGCTGGTGCTGAGCCGCACCGAGGCTTACACCGGCATCCTGGTGGACGACCTCATCGCGCGCGGCGCCGATGAACCCTACCGCATGTTCACCTCGCGAGCGGAGTTCCGGCTGCACCTGCGCATTGACAATGCCGACAGCCGGCTGATGCCGCACGGACGCCGAATCGGGCTGGTAGGCGCCGCCGTCTGGCAGGCCTACGAGGCTAAGCAGGAGCGGCTGGCGGTGCTCGAACGGTTCCTGCGCGAGCACCGCCCCGACCCCGCCAGCGCCGCCGGCGCGGCCCTCTATGCCAAGGCGGGAACACTGGCCGACCGGCCTACGGCCGCGCAGTTGCTCAAGCGCCCGGAGTTCACCATCGCCGACCTGCGTCCGTGGCTGGATGCGCAGTTGCCGGGACTGCTGGCCGTGCAGACGGAGCTCGATCCCGCCGGTTGGGAACAGAAGACCGTTGAGACGCGCATCAAGTTCGAGGGCTACCTGGCCCAGCAGCAGCGGCAGATGGAGCAGGTACGCAAAGCCGAAGGTCACGCCATCCCCGCGCACTTTGATTACGCCGCGATCCCGGGGCTCTCGACCGAGGTGCGGCAGAAACTGCAGCGCGTGCGACCCCAGACCTTGGGACAGGCGGCCCACATTCCGGGGGTGACCTCGGCGGCGGTGACCATTCTGCACGTCCAGCTCGAACTGCAACGACGCCAGGCGGCGGCAGGTCGCGTAGCGCTGCTCGATGCGCCGAGCGGGAGTCTGGCAGCGGACGGGCCCGCTGCGAACGTGATCGCGGTGCCGACGCATCCGCGTCCGGGAGCGTGATGCGCGCTCGAACGTTGATGGTGCAGGGCACCGCATCGCATGTCGGCAAGTCGCTGCTGACCGCCGCCTTCTGCCGCATCCTCACGCAGGAGGGCTACCGCGTCGCCCCCTTCAAGGCGCAGAACATGTCGCTGAACGCCGCCGTGTGTGACGGCGGCGAGATCGGCCGCGCGCAGGCCCTGCAGGCCGCCGCCTGCCGCCGGACCGCCACGGTGGACATGAACCCGCTGCTGTTGAAGCCGTGCGGCAGCGGGGGCTGCCAGCTCATTGTTCAGGGTCAGCCGGCCGGATTCATCAAGGCCGCGGAGCATGGCCGCTATCCCGCCGCGATTGTCGCCGCCGTGGAGCAGTCCTTCGAGCGGCTGGCGACCAGCCATGATGTGGTGGTCCTTGAAGGCGCCGGCAGTCCGGCCGAGGTCAACCTGCTCGACCGCGACATCGCCAACATGTGGATGGCGGAACGCGCCGATGCCCCCGTCCTGCTGGTGGGCGACATCGAACGCGGGGGTGTGTTTGCTTCCCTGCTCGGCACTTGGCTGCTGGTCCCGCAGGCCACGCGCATCCGCGGCTTTCTCATCAACAAGTTCCGCGGCGATGCCAGCCTGCTGACGCCCGGCTTGGAGTTTCTCCGGCAGCGCACCGGGGTACCGGTTCTGGGCGTGGTGCCGTATGGCGATCCACAACTGCCGGAAGAGGACTCCCTCGGGCTCGCGAACCGTCGCATGGAGGGCGACGGTCTGCAAATCGGCGTCGTCCGCCTGCCGCATCTCGCGAACTTCACCGACTTCGAGCCGCTACAGCGGCATCCCGGCGTCACGCTGCGTTACGTCGCCACGGTGGAGGAACTCCAGCAAGTGCATGTCGTCATCGTGCCGGGAACGCGGAGTACGGTGGACGACCTGGCATGGCTGCGCGGCACCGGGCTGGCGGACGCACTCCGGCGGCGCGCCGGCGCGGCAACCCCCGTCCTCGGCATCTGCGGCGGCTTTCAGATGCTGGGCGCGAGCATTGCGGACGACCACGGCGTCGAGTCCCGCGAGCCCCTGACGGCAGGTCTGGGGTTACTCCCGGTCCGCACCCGCTTTGACCGCGACAAGGTCACCGACCATGTCACCGTCGCCCTGCTCGGAACGGAGGAGCGTGGCCCGGCCTACCGGATTCACCACGGCCGCGTGATGCGTGAGGATGGAGCGGCGCTGTTCCATATTCAGGACGCACAAGGCCAACTAAGCGACGAGGGCAGTCGCCGTGGACGCACTTGGGGAACCACGCTGCACGGCATCTTCGACGATCCGGGCGTGCGGCAGCACATTCTACGGATGTGGGCGGCCTGGTGCGGCGTACGTCTTCCGGAACAGGGCGAAACGAAGGACGATCTTGATGTCCGTCTCGACGCTTGGGCCGGCTGGGTGCGTCAGGCTGTCGCGGTTCCCGAGATCCTGGCCCTGACGGGGGTCGCGGGTGGCAGGTCCGCGTAACGCTCCGCGGCGGGGTGCGCCCTCGCTCCCCGGTCGAGCGCCTGGTTGCTGGCAACGGCGGTACGCCCGCTTGAGACCGCTGCGATGCGGCATCTTTGTCGCGCGTCAATGTCTGGTGCGCCGAGCTTCCCGGCAGCACGCTTCAGAGAGGCCATGAAATTCGGCACGCAGGAGCAGGCAGCCCCTGCGTGCCCAAAGACCGGCGTTACGCTTCCTGAATGACCTTCATGAGACCGTCCATGGACTCGATAGTCGAGGTCCAGCGGTCGTTGGCGGCGTTGCGGTAATGCGTTTCGAGCGACATGGTGCCGCTGTAATGCATTTGTTTGAGGGCGCGGAACTGGCCGACGAAATCAATCTTGCCGCCGCCCACCGGCATCCACTTGAAATGTCCGTTGGGCAGCTTGACGGCATCCTTGAGGTGGATGTGGCAAATGCGGCTCTTGTCGAGCGCGTCCCAGCCGTTGGGGAAGGGGATCTCGCCGAGGTCGAAGGCGTTGCCGGGATCCCAGTTATGACACAGCCGGGGATGCGGCAGCGCCTTCATGAAGCGCGCCGTCTCGACACCGGTGCCGATGTTGGTCGAGGATTCGTTCTCGAGCACCAGCTCCAGGTCTTCGCTCTCGGCGATCCGTAGCGCCTTCTCCATCTCGCCCACGACGCGGCTGAAGACCGTGTCGGGCTGCGGCACGCGCAGGAAGGCGAAGATGCGCAGCTTCTTGGTGCCCAGGGCGTGGGCGATGGGCGCGGCACGCTTGATCAGCTCACGCTCCTTTTCCGGAGTGTGGCTGGCAGCATGGTGCAGGTCGGCGGCGCTGTAGTGACCCTCCGTCCCGGGCAACAGCGATTTAAAGATGCCGGTGTCGCAAACCGAGCATTGCACGTGGGCATCGTCGAGCTGGTCCCGCACCTGGCGCGCCTGGGCGAGGGTGCCGGAAGTGGAGAGATAGACTTCCTTCCCGTCCGGCTTGACGTCGCGGATCTCGGCCCAGTGCAGGTGGTACTTGGGCATGAAGTCGCGCAACACGCGGGCGAGGTCGGCGTCCGCCTCATCGGTGATGAGGCCCAGTTTGAAGCCAGTGGATTTCATAGCGGATAGAAGCCGGGATGCGCGCAGCGCCACGGCGCTGGCAGCGGCAGTATGCAGGAAACCGCGACGGTTCACGTGAGAAGTCCTCCCGCCGGGGCAAACGACCCCGACAGGGGGGAGTGTAGCACGCCGTGGAAACGCTTACTTGTCGCGACCCGACCGGCCCACGGCCCCCCTCCTGGCGGCGCCCCCACCTCGCATCAAGGTCCGTTGCGGTCCGCCCGCGCAGCGCCGGCTTCGGCCAATGGCCGCACGGCGCGGGCGACTTCAAACACCGCGCGGTTGTCGTGCTGCCGGGTGTTGTGCCGGAAGCGCTCCAAGGCGCCCTCCTGGAGAAGAGTTGCCACGGCTGTGCCCACCTGCCGGAAGTGCCGCACCACCAGACCCAGTCCGTTGTCGCGGATCCACTGGGCGTTGTAGCGCTCCTGTGGCAGAGTCCAGGCATTGCAGGCCACCACCACCGGCAATCCCATGTGAACGGCCTCGCTGACGCTGCCCGGACCGGGCTTACCGATGAAAAAATCGGCGAGACGCATGTAGAACGGAATGCGGGTGGTGAAGCCATGGACCCACTTGCGATGGCGGCTGGGTCGCGCCTGCAGTGCGGCCTGTAGCGCGCTGTTGTGTCCGCACAGGTAGAGGAGTTGGACGTTCTCTCCCAACGCATCCACGCTGTCGTGGATCTCCAGCATGGCTTTGGATCCCTGCCCGCCAAAAAGCACCAGCCCGGTGGGGGTGCGGGGGTCCAGGCCCAGAGCCACGCATTCGGTTTCCCGATCGACCTCCAACGGCTCGTAGAAGCGCGGGTGCAACATCATGCCGGAGGTCGCCAAGATTTCCTGATCGGAGCGTCCAGCGGCGTGTGCCTGCTCCACCGCCCGCGGTGTGCCGCATACCACCAGGTCCGGCCGTCCGGTCAGCCAGAAGCTGGGTCGCGGGTCAGCCAGATCGGTGATCACCACCACAAACGGCGTCCCGGGACAGACGCGGCGCAAGGCAGCTCCGAGGGCGGGATTGAAGTGCGGCACCACGGATACGACGAGGCATGGTGGACGCGTGCGCCAGAACGTCTCGAGCGTGGCCTCGATCTGCGGTTGATAGTGGCGAATGATCGCCTGTAACAGATAGACCGTCTGGCCGGCGCCCAGCGTCCAACCGCGATCCAGGATGCGGTTGTAGGCCTCTTCCATGGATATCCCGAACCAACGCTGGGCCACGTCCAGCGGCGCCAGCAGTTGCCCCAGATGCACCAGTTCAACGCGCTCCGCCGGCAAATCGAGCGCCTGTTGCAGAGCTTGCGCGGCGCTGCGATGCCCACCGCCCGCATCGAAATACACGATCTGAATGGGCTTCATGCTGGGGCGATTCTGCGCAATTTCCACACCGTGCGCACCCTTCTCATCACTGCTGTCATCATCCCGTCATTTCGTCTTCACGGATATGTCATCGGACGTCATGTTACTTCCTAGGTATGCGATCCACCGGCCTGCGCTGCGATTTGCACGTTCACAGCATTCATTCCGGCATGTGTACCATGCCCTGGTTCGACCGGATCTGCCGTGAGTGTTACAGCGATCCGCGCGAAGTGCATCGCACCCTGAAGCGGCGCGGCATGGACATGGTGACCATCACCGACCATGATTCAATTGACGCCGGCGAGGCGCTTCGCCGTTTCTCTGATTTTTTTCTGAGCGAAGAGGTGACGTGCCGCATGCCAAGCGGCACCGAGGTTCATATCGCCGTCTACGACATCAGCGAACGGCAGCACTGGCAACTGCAGGCGCGCCGCCGGGACTTCCCGGCCTTTGTGGCCTACCTGCGCGAGCAGCATCTGTTCAGCAGCGTCAATCACATTTTCTCGTCGCTGACCGGACGCCGGGTGGCTGCCGACTTCGCCTGGTTCAGCACCTGCTTTCCCGCCTTCGAAGTCCGCAACGGGCATGTGCCGCGGTGTAACAACAATGCGGCCGCTGCCTACGCTCAGGCGCTGGGCAAGACGGGCTTGGCGGGCAGCGATGCGCACGCCGTGCGTTCTCTGGCCTCGGCCTATGTCCACGTCCCCGGGTCGCGCACCAAGCAGGAGTTTCTGGACGGCCTGCGGGCGGGGCGTGTCGAGGTGGGTGGAGCAAGCGGCAGTGTCTGGAAACTGACGCGCGAAGTGCTGGCGCTGGGCGAATGCATGATGCGGGAACACCCGCTCAGTGTGTTGCTCGCCCCGCTGGGCGCTTTGGTCCCCTTGGCAACACTCTCCAACTGGGTGCGCGAGGTGTACGCCGCCCAGCGCTGGGGACGACTGACTGCATGTGCCGCGGCATCCCAGCAGGGCGCATGGAGCGACTGCGCGCAGCCCGCGACGCCACACGATACCCGACTGGTGGGTTGATCCCTTGGCAAGGAGGTCCCATGCTTTTAGCGGCGGCTACGGCTGATTTCATCACCCGACAGGACCATCGCCTGATGCGTCACGTGCATCGCTGGCACGCGCCACGCTGGATCCGTCTTTGGACCGTCTGTGCCACGCGCGGCGGCGATGGGAGCCTTTGGAGTCTCTGCGCGCTGTTGGTGCTGGAGTGGGGCGGTCCGCACAGGATCGCTGCTGTGGCGGCCGCCGCTCTCGCCACGGCGGTGGGCATCCTCGTCTTCCTTCGGCTGAAGCGCTGGACCGGGCGACGCCGTCCTTGCGCCCTCGAACACCATTGCTGGGCGACGCTGATGCCTCCCGATCAGTTCTCCTTCCCTTCCGGCCATACGATTACCGCTTTCGCGGTGGTAACGCCCTTGATGCTCGATTGCCCGCCTCATTGGCAAATACCCTTGCTGTTCTGTGCATTGAGCGTGTCGGCATCCCGCATCGTGCTGGGAATGCACTTCCTGTCGGACGTGCTGGCAGGCGGTGTCATCGGGACGCTGCTGGGCCTGACCATGCAGCGTCTGGTGGGCTAAGATATGCGGCCCTTCTCCTGATCGGGTTGGACGCACTGGACTGTTCTTCGGAAACTCACCGCCCTCTTCCTTCAATCTCAGCTCCACGGCAGCCGACTCCACGCGGGGCCTCAAGTCGTCACGGGCTTGTCACGAGCCACAAGGTCTGAGCTTTCTACCATGAAGATGTCCTCCTGACTCTGGAAGACGTTGGAACCGCTGCCATTCTCCGCAGCCGACGAGCCCCCACCATGGATCAGCCCTTTGACCGTCGTTTACGCCTCGGGTTTGCCACTGCCTTGCTGGCGGTGATCCTGGCCGGCGTGATGGCTTACCGCAGTGCACAGACTCTTTTGCAAACCAGCCTCGGAATCGCACACACGCACCTGGTGGTCAACGAAGTCATGAACACCGCGCAGGCTCTGCAGCAGGCCGCCGGCGCGCTCAATGCTTTTGTCAACGGCGGGAGCCCACAGCAAGAGGATTTGTATCGTCGGTCGCTGCGTGCGGGCATCCTGCACATGCAGCATCTGCACACCCTGCATGTCAACGATCCCTTGTGGCGGGAGCTTTTCAGCGCCGTACAGCGTGACACCGAGCGCTTGGGTCCGGAAATGGAGGCCAGCTTGCTGCAATACCAGGAGGGCCATGTGCTCGCCGCCCGCCAGATTTTCGATGCCGGCGACGAAGACCGCCAGCGTGTCCAAGGCGGACTGGCGGAGTTGCAGGTCCTCACCAGCCGTCCACTGACCGACTTGAGTGACAATGCCCGCCGTGATGGTCGTCAGACTCTTCCATGGATCCTGGCCGGGGGCGGGCTCGCCATCCTCCTGCTCGGCGTAGCCTACCAGCGGATGCGCTTTGACATGGCGGGTCGGCGGCGCGCCGAGCACGCATTACAACAGAGCGAGGCGCGTCATCACGCCGTGGTGGAACAGTCGGCTGAGGGTATCCTGCTCTACGATGCCGCCGACGGTACGGTCTTGGATTCCAACCCGGCGTTGCAGCAGCTTCTGGGATACTCGGCTCAAGAATTGGGTTGCCTGACCGTGTCGGAGTTGGAAATAGCCGATTCTCCGCGCCTTTCGCGTCAAGCGGGATCGGCTGCTGCCTACCGGTCCAAGTCGGGCCACCCGGTCGAGGTCGAGGTGAAGGCCACCCCAATCGTCTTCGAGGGCCGCCGCGTTATCTGCGCCATGGTGCGCGATATTCGCCAGCGTCTGCATTGGGAACGGCAGCTTCGTCAGTCGCAAAAAATGGAAGCGGTGGGTCGGCTGGCGGGTGGGGTGGCACATGATTTCAACAACCTGCTGACCGTCATATTGGGATACTCGCAGTTATTGCTCGCCCGGCTGAGTCTGGAAGACCCCTCGCGCGCCCCTGTGACCCAGATTCATGTGGCAGCGGACCGTGCCGCCGCCATGACGCGACAACTACTGGCGTTCAGTCGCCATCACGTCACCGTACAGGAACTGTTCAATGTGAACTCCCGGCTTGAACAACTAGGCGACATGCTTCAACGCTTGATCGGCGAGGATATCGGGTTGGTCCTACGCTATGGTGCCGATCTTGGGCAGGTACGCGCCGACCCCTCGCAGATCGAGCAGGTGATTCTGAACCTGGTGGTGAACGCCCGCGATGCCATGCCGCTGGGCGGCAACCTGATTGTCGAGACCCAAAACGTTGAGATCGACGAGGGGTATAGCCGCCAGCACGCCCATGTGGGCCCAGGATCCTATGTACTCTTGGCGGTCACGGATAGCGGCGTCGGGATGACCGCTGAGACGCAGGCGCACATCTTCGAGCCCTTCTTCACCACCAAGGGCCCGGGGCACGGAACCGGTTTGGGCCTTGCCACTGTCTATGCCATTGTTCAGCAAAGCGGGGGCTTCGTGTGGGTGTACAGCGAACCGGGGCTTGGTACGACATTCAAGGTTTACTTGCCGTGCGTGGCGAGTGTTGCTGAGACGGAGCCCACCGCGCCGGCGGTGGTGGAATCGCCTCCTGACGCGTCCGCGACCGTACTCCTCGTGGAGGACGAAGCCGGGGTACGTGAGCTGGCCCATGCAGTGCTGAGCGAGGCGGGATATCAGGTTCTGGTCGCAGACGGACCCCAGACCGCACTTCGTTTCGGACGCCAGCATCCAACGCCAATCGATCTCGTACTGACCGACGTCGTGATGCCGCAGATGAACGGCTGGCAGACTTATCGGGCGCTGCGCGAGTTTCGTCCCGAGGTTCGAGTCCTTTTCATGTCCGGATACTCGAGTGAGTCGGTGGTGGAACGTGGCTTGGTCGATCTCGACCGTGCTTTTCTGCAAAAACCATTCAGCCCGCCAGCCCTGCTGGCGAAAGTACGCGAGGTGCTGGAGACTCCCGCCAGACCCAGCACCGCCCCCGCTCTGCAATCCTGAACCAGTACGGCTCCCGCCGGACGCTGCACCCCGACCGCTCCCCGGGGACTAACCGTTACCGGCCCTTGGGTCCTCCGCGGGGGGACGTTGGACCGCCCCGGAGGCGCGGCCGCTGCTGGTCAGTGGGTACTGTTGCGCCAGTACAGCCGCCGGAGAGAGCCCCCTCATTGCGGGCTTGTTCATTTCAGGCCTCCGGGGCGGCTACGCCCGCGAGGCAGTTCCACGGCAAGCCGCTCCTGCGACTTGCCCTCGGCTACCGGCGGAAGTCTTTGTGCAGCTCCTTCGGCAAGCAATACGCCACAGGCCGGACCTGTGCAGGTCCGGCCTGTGGCGTTCAAGCGACAACTGAAACCCGACCACTATCTCACTTCGCCCAGCAACCGTTTGTCGAGCGCCACGACCGAGGGCGGAAGAGTTGCGTAGTGCAGGCCACTGGAGAAGCTCTGTCCGGACGTAATGGCCCAAGTGATGTACTGCTTCAGCGCCACCCGGTTGGCCGCGTTCCCACCCGTCTTGGTGACCAGCAGGAAGGTGAAGCCGCCGATAGGGTATGCATCCGGCGCCGCGGAGTTGACGACCGGGGTGCGCACATCGCGGGCCAGCGCCTTGGCGTTGGCGGCAATCGCGGCGGTAATGCCTTCCGGCGTTGGGGGCAGGAAACGACCCGCCTTGTTCTGCAGCAATGCGACCGGCAACTGGTTCTCAATCGCGTACGCCAGCTCGACATAGCCGATCGCGCCGTCGGTGTTCTTGACCAACCCCGCCACGCCATCGTTGCCCTTGCCGCCCAGACCCTGCGGCCAGTTCACCGAGGTGCCCTTGCCAACTTTCGACGCCCAGGCGCCGTCCACCGAGGAGAGATAGGTTGTAAAGATATTGGTAGTGCCGCTGCCGTCCGAGCGATGCACCACGAGGATGGCGCGGTTGGGCAGGTTCACGCCGGGATTGGTGCGCGCAATCGCGCCGTCATTCCATTTCGTGATGCTACCGATGTAAATTCCGGCGAGCGCCGCGCCGGTGAGTTTCAGGTTGCTGCCGACACCCCGCAGGTTGTAAGTGATGCAGACGGGGCCGGCAGTCATGGGTAACTGCACAAGCGCCGGCATGCCGGCCAACTGCTGATCGCTCAGGGCGGCGTCGCTGGCTCCGAAGTCCACCGTGCCATTTTTAACCTGCTGGATCCCACCACCACTGCCAATGGCCTGGTAGTTGATGCGCACGTTGGGATGCAGCCGGTTGTACTCGCTGAACCAGCGCGAGTAGAGCGGGTAGGGGAAGGTGGCGCCGGCGCCGGTAAGGTTGATGTTATTCTCGGCCGCGATGGGGGCCGACAGGGTCGCCAAGCTGGCCAGGGTGAGAAGGGCGCACGCGAAGAGGCTGATCTTTTTCATGGGTGATTCGCTATGGATGGGAGTTTTGACTGATGGACAATCAGAACCGGCTCAGGCGATCCGGTGACGGCGCAGGTTTGCGGACCTGACACCGGATCGCAGGCGGTCCGGGGGGAGGCACCCCCGGCCCCAGCTTGCCTCAGCGGGCCCGCCGGTCATCATGACAAACCGATGACACGCGGACGCAGAACTCTGCTGATCGCCGGATGCCTCATTGCTGCCGCGGCAGCGGGTTGTAGAAGCCCCGCCACGGCAGGGCAGCACCGCATGAGGGCGGGGAAGTCCCCCGCCCTCGCCAGAAACGCTTAGAACGAGAACAGCACCTGCGATTGCAGCCGGTAGGCCCGGTTCTGCAAAGGCACCGGCTTAAACAAGGGAATGCCGTTGAACGTGGTGGCATTGTTGATCGGCGTCTCGATGAAGAGGAAGTTCTGGATGTTGATGTTCTTCATGATGCGCCAGTCGGCGCCGAAGACATGCGCCTTGATGTTGGTGTTCTGGAAGGTTCCGAGATCATCATCCGTGAAGGCGGAAATCATGCTGTCCGCTTCGGCATACTTGAAGGTGTACGTCACCTTCACCTGCCCCGGCTTGGCGACGGAACCGGCATAAAAGCGGGCAAAGACGGCGTTGTCCTTGCTTCCCGCGGAGGCGAAGTTGTGTGCCGCGCGGAACTCGGCTCCAAAGGCCCAGAATCCGCTGGGCAGCGCCTTGTGGTCAAAGCCGAAGGCGGCCTCGCCGGTGTTGAAGCCCCCTACGTAAACGTAGGGCAGGACACCCCGCAGGGCCACGTTTGGGTTGGCGATAACGCGGTTGCCGTTGCTGGGCAGACCGCTGATCGCCAGCCCGATGCCGCCGAAGGTGGGCGTAACTCCCGTTCCGGCCGAGATCGCCGAGGCGATCTGATCCGGCTGCTGCACGCCAAAGTCGCGCACCTCGCCGTAAAGGCTCAGGTCGCTGAATTCGGGCGTCTGCACGCGGAGCGAGTCGCCGAAAATGGCCGCGCTGCGCAAGCGCAGCGTGGTTGCCGGGTTGGTGCGCTGCACGCTGGGGTTGGTGAGAATGTACTGCGCGCTGGTGAAGGTCACCTTGCCGCCCGCCAGCAGGTCGTCAAGATGAACCACTTCGGAGAGCCCGTTGAAATTGAGGTCGGGGTCGAAGACGAACTGCGAGCCCTCGCCGAAGATCTCCGGGATGCGGCCACCGTTCACCTCGATGTACTTGTTCGGGGTCCAGTGGGCAAACGCCTGGTTGATGGAGATCGGGTTCTTGACGGCAAAGGTTCCGAAGTCCTGGTTGTCGGTGAGTTCGTTGTTGACCGGGCCGCTGGCCAGCTGCAGCTTGACGTCGAAGGTGGGCGCCACGATGAAGCCCACGTTGAGGCGGGCGCGGTAGCGGCCCCGCAGGTTTTCCACCGAGCCCGAGCCACCCGGCACGTTCAGGGCGCTGCGCGTAATGCCGTCGAAGCGTAGCCGGAAATCCCCGCCGATCTTGACCCGGTCCATCAGCCCGGTCAGCCTCTTCACCGACTTCTCGGTGTTGCTCTGCAACTCCGAGATGCGTGGTACGACGTCGGTGGAGACCGCGGTGGAGAGCGCCTGCACCTGACCTTGCACCGCCTTAATTTTGTCATTCTGGGCCGGGAGGCTCTGCGCCGCTTCCTGGGCCTGCGCAGCGGCAGTCGTCGTGGCCTGCTTCTGTGACTCCATCTCGGCCTGCAATTGCGCCAACACGGCGCTTTGCTTGGCGAGCGTTTCCTGCACCTCTTGCAGTTGCTGAGCGGTGGCGGTGGCGCGCGCTTCCGCCTCCGCCGCCTCTCGCTTCACCGCGTCCAGTTCACCGCTCCGGTGAGCGCGGACGGTTCGGTGATGATGCTTGGCACCTGCGGCTGGCGCCGCCGGCAGCGTCGCCACGGTCAACTGCACCGCGAGAATCGCAATCCCACATTTCTTGACCCACATGAACATGCAAAGCTCCTGTCGTCGAACAGAAATTCAAAACCAGGTCCCCGCCGCCGTGGCTCTCTGGCGAGAGTGCGAATCGCGCGCGAAATCCACCACGCCGGCCGTTGTTGAGCTTGCCCCAAGCACCTGCAGGGAAATCATGACAAGCCGATGACAAAAAAACGCGCGAACCCGACCGTAAGCTGATGATTCGCAATAAGTTACAAAACGGTTACAACTTTCATCGCCCACCGCTCCGGCAGACCTCGTTGCGGGGATAATGGCAACGTATGGCCACCTCGATCGCCAGTCCGGCGCGTGGCGCCCGGTCGTCCGCCGCGGATCAGGCGTTTCTCTGGCTGCTACGCGGGCTGGCGGCCTTGGTGCCCGTCCTCATCGTGGGCATCGGGTTCGAGCTGTATCGCGCCTCGGCACTTTCGCGCCATGCCTTTGGCTGGCATTTCCTCGCTGCCTCGACTTGGGATCCGATCACCGAGCAATACGGGGCCTGGCCGTTTATTTTCGGAACCCTGTTCACCACGGCTTTGGCCTTGGTGATCGCCGCCCCCTTGGGGGTGGCCGTGGCCATTTTCCTGGCGGAATTGGCGCCGCGCTGGTTGCGGGGACCGCTGAGCAACATCGTGGACCTGCTGGCGGCAGTGCCCAGCATCGTGTTCGGGCTGTGGGGCTTTCTGGTGATGGTTCCCTTCCTGCAGGAGACGGTGGAGCCTTGGCTGGGCGATCACTTCGGCAAGCTACCGTTGTTCCAGGGCGCCCCTTATGGGGTGGGCTTTCTGGCGGCTGGGCTGGTGCTGGCCATGATGGTGATTCCCTTCGTCATTGGCGTGTCGCGCGAGGTGATCGGCGCCGTGCCTGTGGCGCAACGCGAGGCCGCCTATGCGCTGGCCGCCACCCGCTGGGACGCCATCTGGGATGTGGTGCTGCCCAGCGCGCGGTCCGGCATCTGGGGCGGCATCCTGCTCGCCATGGGCCGCGCACTGGGGGAAACCATGGCCGTGACCATGGTGATCGGCAATCGGCCGGCCGTGAGCACCTCGTTGTTCGCCCCCGGCTACACCCTGGCCAGTGTCATCGCCAACGAATTCAGCGAAGCCACCACGCCCACCTACATTGCCGCGCTGTTGGAGATCGGCCTGGTGTTGTTCGGCATCACGCTGTTGGTCAACGTGATTGCCCGGGTGTTCATCTGGCGCATGACCCGCCAGGTGGAGAGGGTGGCCGCGTGAGCAGCGTCGCACTGCAACCCGGGATTGGACGCCTGCCGCGGGGCCGGGCGCACCAACGCTGGCGGCGCTTCCGCAATGCTTTCATGCTGGGCCTCACCGGTCTGTGCACGCTGCTCGTCCTGATCCCGCTCTTCCTGATCCTTTATTACGTCGTGCGCCAGGGCCTGCCCGGACTGCACTGGAGTTTTCTCGCCAATGCACCGAAGCCGGTCGGTGAGCCCGACGGCGGCATGGGCAATGCCCTGGTCGGGACCTTGGAGTTGCTGGGGCTGGCCATTGTGGTGGGGATCCCGCTCGGCATCGGCGCCGGCGTTTATGTCGCCGAGTTCCGGGGCGAGACGTTTGCCCACGTGGTGCGCTTTGCCGCTGACGTCCTGAACGGCATTCCGACCATCGTCACCGGGATGTTTATCTACGGCCTGGTCGTGGTGCCGCTGCATCATTTTTCCGGGTGGGCGGGTGGCTTGGCGCTGGCCATCATCCTCGTGCCGGTCGTGCTGCGCACCACGGACGAGGTGCTGCGCACCATCCCGGTCTCCTATCGCGAAGCAGCTTTGGCGCTGGGTGCCAGCCGCTGGGACGTCATCTGGCGCGTGGTGTTGCGCGCGGCCCAGCCCGGTCTGGTTTCGGCCTCGCTGCTGGGCATCAGCCGCATCGCCGGCGAGACCGCACCACTGCTTTTCACTGCCTTGAATAACTCCTTCTGGTCTTTCAAGCTGAACCAGCCGATGGCCTCGCTGACGGTGCAGATCTACAACTTTGCCATTGCCCCTTACGACGAGTGGCACGCGCTGGCGTGGACCGGGGCGCTGACCTTGATTCTGCTGGTGCTCTCGCTGAACATCCTGGCGCGGCTCTGGAGCCGCTGGCGCAGCCCGCGGAGGACGGCGTGAAGCAGTGGCTGACACGCGTGTTGTGGCAGGTATGCGTGGGGACCAGCGTGACGTTGGCCGCTCTCATCTGGCTCTGGCTGCGCGCGGAGGGCCAACCCGAAATCGGGAACGGGTTGATCGTTGCCGCCGTCGGCGTCATGTTCGTCGGCTGGTGGGCCTGCCGCTGGCTGGCCGGGCGCGCCGCCGCGGGCTTCGAGATCGAGCAGCAGCAGTGGGCGCAGCGCCTGCTCGGGGGCGAGTCGGTCCGCAATACACCGCGCCTGAGTGCCCTCTTCCGGGTTCTCGAGCCCGCCTGGCGGGAGTTGCAGGGTGAAGCCACGCAGCAGCAACAAGCGGCGGCCCGACTGCAGCAGGTACTCGATAGCCTTGATACCGCCGTCATCGCCATTGACGGTGACCGCCGGCTGCTTTATGCCAACCCCGCTGCGAGGCGCATGTTTTCGCTGGGCGCCGCGCCGGCGGTGGGCAGCCGGGGGGCGGCGCTGCTGCGCATTCCCCAACTGCGGCAATGGCTGGAGGAAGTCCAGGGGACGGGCAGCGCCGCGGTGGGGCGGGTGGATTTGCCTGACGAGCGCATCCTACAGGTCGAAGTCACGCCGCTCGAGACGGTGGCGCGCGGCATGGTCGTGCTGGCCCGCGATGTCACCGGGACGATTCAACTGGAGACCATGCGGCGCGATTTCATCGCCGCCGTCTCGCACGAGTTGCGCACCCCGCTCACCTCGATCCTCGGGTATGCCGAGACACTGTTGCAGCAGCCGCCACCAGCGGCGCCCGAACAGCAGCGCTTCCTTGAGGTAATCCTGCAGAATGCCAGCCGTCTGACGCGTCTGGCGCAGGACTTGGTCACTTTGTCGTCCATCGAGACCGGCACGTATCCGTTTCATTTTCAGACGGTGGAGGCGGCCGGCCTGGTGCGGCCCGCCCTTGATGTGGTGATTCCCCTGGCCCGCAAACGGGGCTGCGTCATCGCCACCGAGACCTTGGCGCCGGGAGCGGTACGGGTGGATCCGGACGCCCTGCATCGCGTGCTGCTCAACCTGATTGACAACGCCATCATTCACGGCGGCCCCGGTACACGGATTTTCCTGAGCGGCGCGGTGGTTGGGGAGCACTATGAGTTGGCGGTGCGCGACACTGGAGGCGGCATCGGGTCGCTCGACCAACGGCGCATTTTTGAGCGTTTTTACCGCGTTGACAAAAGTCATTCGCAGGCAGGCGGCGGCAGCGGCCTCGGCTTGGCGCTGGTCAAGCACATCGTCAAGGAACACGGGGGCGTGATCCAGCTTGAGAGCACGTTGGGAGCGGGCAGCACCTTCCGCTTGCGTCTCCCCCTGGCGCACAATGCTGGAGACGGACCGCCCCTCGCGGATACGGCGCGGCAACCCCATCAACCGGCCGACCGGAGTCCGCTGGCGACACCGGACGCGGCCGGCATGACAGAACGTAGCTGACGGACGGCACGGCATGGCTACCTCCAATCCCTCCTCCACCAACGAGCCCGCGCTCTCGCCCGCCGGCGGATCCCTTCCCCTCGGGCTGGCGCCGCTCCCGACACGGGAAGCTTCTCCCGCCGGCGCACCGCAGGAGACGGTGGTGGACGCACGCAACGTCAACTTCTTTTACGGCAAACACCAGGTCCTCTTCGACATCAACCTCGCCGTGCAGGCACGGGAGATCTTCGCCCTCATCGGACCATCGGGTTGCGGCAAGAGCACGTTCCTGCGCACGCTGAACCGCATGAACGACACCATTCCCGGCGTCCGGCTGGAGGGAGAGGTGATCGTCAACGGACGCAATATCTACGCTCCCGGTACTGACGTGATCGGGTTGCGGCGCACCGTGGGCATGATCTTCCAGCGCTCCAACCCGTTCCCGTTCTCCATCTTCGAGAACGTGGCCTACGGGTTGAAAGTAAACGGACTGGCCCGCGGCCGCCGCGAGCAGGAGGCGGTGGTGGAATCCAGCCTGCGCGCCGCCGGCCTTTGGGACGAGGTCAAGGACCGACTGCACAAGCCGGCGCTGGCACTCTCCGGAGGCCAGCAGCAGCGCTTGTGCATCGCACGCGCGTTGGCCATTGAGCCCGAAATCCTGCTGATGGACGAACCGGCCTCCGCTTTGGACCCCATCGCCACCACGCGTATCGAGGAGCTGGCGCTGGAATTGAAGGCGAAATACACCATCGTCATCGTCACGCATAACCTGCAGCAGGCAGCTCGCATCAGCGATCGCACCTGCTTTTTCCTGATGGGGCGGGTCGTCGAGACCGGACCGACGCAACGCATGTTCACCAACCCGGCGCGGAAGGAAACGGAGGATTACATCACCGGGCGCTTCGGATAGGGCCAGTTGGGCGTGGTCCATGCCCTTGCAACCAGAATGATCAGGGCAACGTCAGCAACAATAAGAGGAACACGGGCACTATGCGGAAACACTTCGCCGAAGAACTGGAAGATCTTAAGGAGCGTGTGGTGTACATGGGCGGGCTCGTTGAGACGGCCGTGCACCGCAGCGTCCATGCCTTCGTGGACCGGGACCTCGACCTCAGCGCCTCGGTAATCCGCGAGATCGAGCCGGAGGTCAATCATCTTGAGGTCGAGATTGACGAGGAAATCCTGCGCCTGCTCGCCCTGCAGCAGCCCATGGCGGTGGACCTCCGCTTTCTTGCCGCCTGCCTGAAGATCACCACCGACCTGGAACGCATGGGTGACTTGGCGGTGAACATCGCGCAGGGCGTTGAACGCCTGCTGGAGCAGCCGCTCAGCACCCCGCTGGTGGATCTGCCGCTCATGGCCGAGCGCACCAAGCACATGATCCGTACCGCGCTCGATTCGCTGATCGGGGCGGACGTGGACCTCGCCCGTCAGGTGCTCGAAACCGACGACGAGGTGGACTCCATCCGTGACCAGATCTTTCGCGAACTTATGCACCGCATGGGACAGAACAGCGAACTGGTGGAGCGCGGCATGACCCATATCCTGGTCGCACGCAACTTGGAGCGCATCGCTGACCACGCCACCAACATCGCCGAGGACGTCATCTTCTGGGTGGAGGGCGTGGATATCCGCCATCACCTGCACGATCACGTCTAGCGGAAACGTGACGCCTATGGGCAGTGTCGACATTCACCCCATCCTGCTGGTTGAAGACGATGCCGACATCGCCAACCTGGTGAAGTTCAACCTCGAACGCGAGGGCTTCCCCGTGACGATCAACGCAACCGGCGCCGGTTTTCTCGATCAGGCGCATGCCCTGCAGCCGGCGCTCGTCATCCTGGATCTGATGCTGCCCGCTGCCAACGGCCTGGACCTGTTGCGGCTGCTGCGCCGCGAACCCAGCTTCAGCCAGCTGCCCGCCATTATTCTCACGGCGCGGGGCGATGAAAACGACCGTGTCCGTGGGCTTGACAGCGGCGCAGATGACTACATCAGCAAACCCTTCAGCGCCCGTGAGCTGGTGGCACGGGTGCGCGCCCGCCTGCGGCAGAGCAGCACGGAACGGCCCGAGATGCTGGAAGGTGGTCCGGTCCGGCTCGATCTGCGCGCCCGCACCGCGCAATTACAAGACGCCCCCCTCGAGCTCAGCGACACTGAATTCCGCATGCTGGCCTTCCTGATGAAGCACGCCGGTCGCGCCTTGACGCGGCGCGCCATCGTGGATGCCGTCTGGTCGCCGCAGCATTTCATCACCGAGCGCACGGTGGACGTCTATATGCTGCGCCTGCGCAATAAACTGGAAGAGAACCCAGAGGCGCCGCGTTACCTCGTCTCAGTGCGGCGCGTCGGCTATCGCTTCGACGGCGCCACGGTGGGCTCGGTCCCGGCATAAGCCCCTGCAAGGCGCTGTTCCGAGCGACGTCCGTGCCCGCGCGCCGTCATTTCTCCGCCTGGATGGTCTGCCGCACGTAATCCAACTTCCAACCGCCGTGCAAGGCATAGGCCTGCGCGGCAAACTCCCGGCTGAAACCATCCCACTGTTCCGGCGTCAGGGAGGCCTTCAAGAGCCGAAAGACGACCGGGGTGCAGAAGCGCAGGTAAGCGGCCTCATCGGGAAACTCCTCGACTTGCACATGTTCAACCACGCTCACGTTGCGGAACCCGGTCAGCTTGAGCTGCTCCTTGGTGTCGGACGCCGCCTGAAACGCATAGCCGCTGAAGGCTTGGGCGAGAGCATCGCTCAAGCCGAGGTTGCGCGCGGCGCGGTAGGCGGCGGCGCGGGTACGCTGCAAGTTCTTGTCGCCTCCAAACTCGGCATGCAGCGCTCCGCCGGGCTTCAGCAACCGGTTCAAGTTGCCGAACAGCCGGATTTTGTCGCGGATCCAATGCAAGACCGCGTTCGAGAACACCAGGTCGAAATGACCCGGCACGAGTTCGGGGGGCAACTCCCGCTGTCCAAGATCCGCCGCGACGAATGTGACGGGAACGGCGCTTCGGAGCGCCCTATAGCGCTGCTGCGCTTCGCGCAGCATGCCGGCGTCAACGTCCGCGGCAACCAGCGCGCCTTGGGGAATGCGGCCCAACAGTTGCGGCAGTAACCGCCCGCTGCCGCAACCGGCGTCGAGCACGACGGCGTCCGGCACCCACGGGATGCGTTCGATAAGGCGGGCGCCCCATCTCTCTTGAATGGAGGCCACGGCGTCGTATTCGCCGGCATCCCAGGGAACGGAAGCGGATTCAGCCATGCTCCATGGTCGCGCGAAACGGTGTGCCGCCTACGGCTTTTTGGCCAGCTCCGCGGCGTTCAGCCCACTATTGATCTTGATGGACGTCACCGTGGCGCTCACGCTCGGCTTTCCATCCCGTTCGATCTCGACATGGTAAGGCACCTGAACGCCCGCCACCGCGCGGTAGTCGGTATAGAACTCGTTCACCTGCGCGGCCGGACCCTCCATGCCCCCGCCCTCGGAATGGTAGGACTTGCGCAGCACCAACCCGCTCTGCGCGTCCACTGCCAGATCGGCATTCAGCTCGGCGGCGTGTGCGTCGGCAATGCGCACCACTTTGACGGCATGACCGCGCACGGTATCGGAACCGATCAGGTGAATGCTGCGCGTCGACGGATCGCTCAAGAGCAAACCGGTGGTGTCGCGAAATCGTTGTGCCGCCAGATGCTGGCTGGCGCTCGGGGGCAGCGGCATGGAGCCCTGCGGCGACTGCACCCAGCCCGTGGTGCCGTCACTATAGACGATGACTTTCCCGAAGGGCAGCACCGATTCCTGGCGCACGATGTCGGGGAGGATTTCGAAACTGGTCTGGTCAATCTCCATCTCGCCCGCCGGCGTCTGCGCCTTGGCGTGGGCCACGATCGTGACATCCTTGATCGCCCGCAGGTTGGCGCCGCCCATCGCGGCGCGCGCTAGATCGAGCACGGCGCGCCCCGCCGCTTGCGCGGCGGCATCCGGCACAGGCTCCGCTCCTGCCGCCACGGTCGGCTGACTGTTTAACTGCAAGGGCTGGACTGGCAATCCCAGCGCCGTCAGTGGATGATCGAAGTCCTTGCTTTTGCCAACCACCACGTAGCTGAAGTCCGCTGGCTTGAGATCGTGTTGCGCCACCCGCAGCACATCCGCCTTGGTGACTTTTTGCACCGCGTCCTTGAACTTGAAAATGTAGTCGCTGGGATAGTCGTAATAGGTGTAGGTCTGCAGGCGCGCGATGGTCTTGGCGCGCGTGTCGAAGTTGAAAACAAAGGCGTTGAGCACCGAATCCTTGGCCGTCTTCAGCTCATCGTCCCTGACTTCGGCGGACCGCATGCTCTCGACCTGTTGCCGTATGGCCTGAATCGCCTGCACGGTGGATGCCGACTTCGTGCTGGCGCTGAGCTCGAACAAACCGGGGTGATCGAAATCGGCGTTCCAGCTTCCGCCGGCGCTGTACGCCAGGCCGAGCCGGGTGCGGACTTCCTTGAACAGGCGGCTGGAAAAACCACCGCCGAGAATGCGCGACATCACCGCCAAGGCCGGGTAATCCGGATCGCGCAATTCGCCGCCGAGCTGGCCGATGCGGATATTGGTCTGGTTGATATCGTCACGATTGAGGAAGAACACTCCGGGACGTGCGACGTCCTGCACCTTCGGAAGGACTGTCGGCGGCACATCCGGGTTCTTCCATTCGGCGAAGGCGCGCTCCAGCTTGCTCCGCATCGCGGCAGTGGAGAAATCGCCCCAGACCGCCAGCAGAATGTTGCGGGGATAGAAGGCACGTTGGTAGAAGTTCACCAGGTCCTGACGCGTGATGGCCGCCACCGTGGCTTTCTGCGTCTCCCAGCCGTAGGGCGTATTTTTGCCGTAGAGCAGGCTGTCGAACTCAAGCGATGCGGTACCCGCCGCATCGTCGTAGCGGCGCTCGATGTCCCCCAACTCCTGCATCTTGGCCAAGTCCAGCTTGTCCTGCCGGAAGGCGGGATGCATCAGCACGTCGGCGAACAGCGGCAGCACCGCGTCCGTGTCCTTGCTGAGCGCACTGAAGCTCGCCGACCCGGAGGTCTCTCCGACCCCGGTTTCGACCGAGGCGGCGAGGGATTCGAGCTGGTCATCCAGTTGTTCGCCCGTACGTGAAACGGTCCCGCCGGTACGCATCACCTCGCCCGTGATACCGGCCAGACCGATTTTGTCCTTGGGGTCGAGCAGATTGCCGGTGTGAACCAAGGCGCGCCCGTGAATCAGGGGCAGGTCATGGTCCTCGAGCAGCAGCACCTGCATGCCGTCAGGCAGCGTGAAACGCGTCACCTGTGGTAGCACGACGTCGCGCAAGGCCGGGAAGTGGAGTTGGCCCAGGGAATGGGCGATCGGAGTGGCGCTGGCTGTCCGCGTCTGTCCGACGACGGTGGGGACTAGAGCCGTGCAGACGCCGGCAAGAACCATGCAATGCAGAAAAGTCTTCATGTCAGTGCGCCTCCCCGGGGGTGCCGGACGTCTTGGACGGCGGTTGCGGCGGTTTGACCAGGTAGCCGATGGTTCGCATTTGCGGCTGGAAGTATTGTCGCGCCACGCGCTGGACATCCGCGGCGGTGACCCGGTCAATCTCGTCGGCGCTCCGGAAGAGCTGGCGCCAGTCACCGAAGATGACGGAGTTGGAGGCCAGTTCCTGGGCCAGCCCGGCATTGTTGTCCAGTTGCCGTACTAGCGCCGCCCGGTTCTTGGTCTTCACCATCTGCAGCGTCGCTGCATCCACCGGCTGGGTCCGCAAGCGATCAATCTGCTCGTCCATCGCCTTCAGGTTCTCCTCCACCGAATGGCCGGGCGCCGGGACATCGTAGAAGACAAAGAGTTCGGGATATTTGACGCCGGGAAAGTTGGCGAACCCGCCGGCGAACAGCGCCAGCTTCTTGTCACGGACCAGGCTGCGATACAGCCACGAGGTACGCCCGTCGCTGAGCAGGCTGGAAATGACGCCGAACACCGCGCGGTCCGGATCGGTTTCCGCCGGGCGGTGATACGTCATCAGCAAGATGGGCTGCGTCGGACTGTCCACCTCGACGCGCCGCTCGCCGTCCTGCGGGGGTTCGACGGTGATCACCGGTTGAGCGGCCGGGCCGCGCGGCAGGCGACCGAAATAGGCCGTGGCCCAGCGTTTCACCTGCTCGGGATTGACGTCGCCCACGATGGCGGCGGTCAGGTTGTTGGGGCCGTAGTGGGCCTTGTAAAACTTGTCGGCCTCGCGCAGCGTCAGGTTCTCCACGTCCGAAGGCCAGCCCACGGCGGGGTTCTTGTAGGGATGGGCGAGATAGGAGGCGCCCAGCACATCCTCGATGAGCTGCCCCTGCGGGTTGCTTTCCGTCCGCATGCGGCGCTCCTCGCGCACCACGTCGCGCTCCTTGTAGAACTCGCGGAAGACCGGGTGTAGAAAACGTTCCGACTCCAGGTAAAACCAGAGCTCCGCCCGGTTCGAGGGAAGGCTGTAAAAGTAAACGGTGGCATCCTCGCTGGTGAAGGCGTTGAGGCCCACGCCGCCGTTGGACTCGATCAGACGCGGATATTCATTGTCCACGACGTAGCTGGAGGCCAGCTTTTGTTTGGCCAGAAAGTCGGCCTGCAACGCCTTCACCGTGCCGGCATCGGCGTGCAGCCCCTTGCGGCGCTCTGCTTCCAACGCTTCGTAGGCAGCGTCCTCGGCCGCCAACGCCACTTTTTCCTTCGGCCAGTTGGTGGTCCCGATGGTGGTGGTGCCCTTGAAGGCCATGTGCTCGAACATGTGGGCCAGGCCGGTCTCTCCTTTCGGGTCGTCGACCGAGCCGACATTGGCCCAGGTGACGAAGGAGACCACGGGCGCTTCGTGGCGCTCCAGCACGATGAAGTGCATGCCGTTGGCCAAGGTGAACTCGGTCACGTGCTTCTCGAAAGCGGCCAGATCCTGGCCGAACAAGGGAGCACTCGCCACCAGGGCGAGCAACAAGAGGCAAAGGGGACGGAAGCGATGAGGCATGGAGAAACCTGCGGCAGGAGATCGGAGAGAGTACCCAAGGAGGGTAGCAAGAAAAAGACCGCCGGCTCCACCTGTCGGGCCTTGCGTGCCTGCACAGGCGTCCGTAGATCGCCGCCTCGGGCTGGTCGCGCTACCCGGGAGCGTGGAACCTCGGGCTACCGCCGGACGCCGGCGTAGGACTGTCATTCTCCAGTGACCGCCCTCGCCGCCAAGCGGCCGCTGCGAACGGCGTCCGAGATGCCGATACCGTCATAGGCGTTTCCCGCGAGGTGCAGGCCGGGATGCCGTGCGACGGCCGCGGCAATGGCCCGCCGGCGCTCGAGGTGACCGACGGTGTACTGCGGCATGGAACGCGGCCAGCGCGCCACGCGGGTGAGACAGGGCTCGGCGCTGAGGTTCACGACGTGATGCAATTCCGTTCGTGCTCGCGCGATCAGCGCTGCGTCGCTCTCCTCGAGCACCGTGGGGTCGAGCGTTCCGCCGTAAAACACGCGCAGCAGGCCCTTCCCTGCAGGGACACGACCCGCAAACTTGCGGTGGACAAAAGTGCAGGCCAACATTCTGACCACCGCCCCAGCCATGCGCTCGCCGCGCGCCACCAGAAACCCGAATCCCGCCGGCAGCTCCGGCGTCTGCATGTAGGCGAGGCTGACTACCGCCGAAGAGGCATAGGGGATGCGCTGCAACAGTTCACTCAGGTCGGCATCGAGCGTGCGTACCAGGATCGCACCGGCACAGGCGGGCAGGGCGAGAATGACGTGCTTGGCTGTCCACGTTCCGCCCGGGCTCGTGACCGTGAACCCGTTGGGGTGGCGCGCCATACCCTGCGCCGGCTCCCCTCCATGCAGGCGATCCCCCACGCGCGCCAGCAGCGCGGTGATCAGGCTGCCCATGCCGCCGCGCAGCGTGGTGAACACGGCGGATGACCGCGGGGCCGGCAGCCGCCGCAGCGCATGAAAGAGGCTGTGACTCCGCCCCAGCGCGCTGAAACGCGGCAACACGGCGGCGAGACTGAGCTGTTCCAGGTCACCACCGTAAACCCCGGCAAGTAAGGGTCCGACCAGAACGTCGCCCACCTCGCGGCCATAGTAATGACGCACGAAGGCGGCCACAGACAGGTCGCCGCTGGGCGCGGGACGACTTCCCCACGCCGCGTCACGCACAAAGCGGCGCCGCGTCGGCGCTGAAAACAAGGCGGAACGGAGCACCGGCGCCAGCCGTGTCGGTCCCAGCATCTGCCAGCCGGACGGCAGTTCCCGCAGCGCGCCGTGCGCCAGAATCCACGTCCGGCGATCCGCGTCGTTCGAGGGCAGCAGTTCGGTCGCGAGCCCCAGTTCGGCAGCCAGCGCCGCCGTCTCTCCCTTGGCGGTGAGAAATGAGTCGGGCCCGGCCTCAAGCAGAAAGCCGTTCACCGACTCGGTGCGCAATAGCCCCCCCGCCTCATGCGCCTCCAGAAGCGCGAAATCGGCCTCGCCTCGCTGCAGCAGCTCATGCGCGGCGCTCAGGCCGGCAACGCCGGCGCCGATGATGAGGATTTTGACGTCGCGTGTCATGGAAGACGCGGGCGCGTTCGGAACGGCCTTGCGACCAAACCTCGGTCTGCAACGGACGGGCGGGGCAACGCCGGCGTTCCGCCGCAAGCGGGCAATTTCAACCTTGTAGCGGGTAGTCGTGCACCCACTTCACCGCGGCCTGCACCTGTTCAACCGGGGTTCCCGGCAGAATGCCGTGCCCCAGGTTGAAAATATGTCCCGGGCGTCCGCCGACCTGGCGGAGGACATGTTGCACCGCGCGGCGCAGCTCCCGTTCCGGAGCAAACAAGGTGACCGGATCGAGGTTGCCCTGCACGGCGCTGGCAGGCGAGAGGCGCTCCCAGGTGGCGGCAAGTTCGGCGCGCCAGTCAAGGCTGATCACCATGGCGCCCGTCTCGGCGATGGCCTCCGGATAACCGGACGTTCCGGTCGAGAAGTAGATCACCGGCACATCGGTCCGCTGCACCGCATCAACGACACTACGGATATAGGGCAGAACGTAACGCCGGAAATCATCCTCGCCGAGCGTCCCCACCCAACTGTCGAAGAGCTGCAGAGCACGGGCGCCTGCCGCCACCTGCTCGCGCAGGAAGGGCACCAGCATGGCGCACAGCTTGTTCATCAGCTCATTCCAGGTCTCCGGCTCGCGGTACATCAGGCGCTTGGTGTGCAGGAAGGTGCGCGAGGCGCCGCCTTCGATCAGGTAGCTGGCCAACGTAAATGGAGCGCCGGCAAACCCGATGACCGGCAGACGCCCGTCGAAGTGCGTCGCCACGCGACGAATCGCCTCAGAGACATAGCCGAGCGCGCCGCCGAGATCCGGTTGCAGGGCATCCACGGCGGCGCGATCGCGCACCGCCGGCGTGATGACCGGTCCCTCCTGGTCACGAAACTCGAGATGCAGGCCCATCGGCTCCACTGGCAGCAGCAGGTCGGCAAAGATGATGGCCGCGTCCACGCCCAGCTTCTCCGCCGCCGTCACGGTGACTTCCGCCGCCAGCTCGGGCGTCTTGCAGATTTCGAGAATCGAGTGGTGACGCCGCACGGCGCGGTACTCCGCCATGTAGCGTCCGGCTTGGCGCATGAACCAGACCGGGGTAACGTCCACCGACTCGCGGCGGCAGGCGCGCAGAAACCGGTCCGTGACGGGCATCTCAGGACTCTAGCATGGCGCCTGCACGGCTTTCGGCCTGCCTGCCGGAAGCGGCCTCACAATCGAGCACGGGCCGCGGCCTGCTCACTTCATGCGCTGTGCGGCGGCCAGGTTCTCAACGTGCAGCACGAGGCGGAACCGCGGATCGGCGAGCACGTGGTCGAAGAAGGCGTGCCGGGTCCCCGCACCCCACTGCGGGTTGTCCACGTCATGGGCCAGCAGCAGGCCGCCGGGCACCAGCAGTTCCTTCCATGCCAGAAAGTCGAAGCGGCTGTTGAGGTAGTCGTGCGCCGCATCCACGAAGACCAGACGGAGCGGCTGAGCATACTGGGCGCGAAACTCGCTGCTGGCCAGCGGATGGAAGCTGACGTTGTCGGCGTCGTAGGTCGTCAGGTGGCGTTCAAGCAGCTCGATACGTTGCCGCCGGTGGGTCGGATTGGTGTCGACGAAGGGATCGGCTGCATGGACGGCGCAGGGCTGCGGGCTGCGTTGTACCCCCCATGCCACGGCGATGGTGCTCTTGCCGCGGTCCGAGCCCAGCTCCACGATCTCACCGATGCCGGGGGCATCCTTCGCCAGAACAAAGAGCGCCGCCGCCTGCTCGGGCGTGATCGCGCTGCCTCGGATCTCTTCCAAGCGCTGCAGCGCTGTCTCCTCTTCAGGCGCCAGCGCCAATGTCGGAGCATCCGTACGCCACGGATCGCGCTGCCAGCCACGTCGGTACCACCTCGGCTCCAGCTTGCGGCGCAGCGCCAAGGCGGCACGTAAAGGGCTCCAGCGGCTACGCTGTCCGATTTCCCAGGGATCCATGGGCAGGGGGGGCTGCATGACCGCATCATGCCTTACTGAGCTGTTCGACCAGTTCCATCACGGCGATCGTGTCGGCGGCCGTTGTACGCGGGTTCATCACCACGATGCGCAGCACGCGTTCGCCCTGCAGCACGGTTGAACTGATGTACGCGGCACCGGTGGCGTTGACGGCTTCCTTCAACTCCCAATGCCGGCGTTCTGCGGCTTTGCGCCCGCGCGGCGCGTGCCGCAGGCGGAAGCAGAAGATGTTGCAGTCGGGAACATGCACCGGCTCAAGAACCTCCGAGTTGCAGCAATGGAGATAGGCGGCGCGTGTGGCCTCACAGACGTGGTCCACGATGCCGCCCCAGAACGCGGCTCCATACGCTTTCCAGACGAGCCACATCTTGAGCGCATCAAAACGCTGCGAACACGCGATCGTCATCTCGCCCAGGTTGGGATAGGTCTTGTGAGCGCCACCAAACAGGTACGGGGCATGTTGTTCGAATGCCGACCGCAAATGGCGTCCGTCGCGCACCAAGACGGCGCCGGCGGTGAGCGGCATGAACAACATTTTGTGGGGATCGAAGACCACGGAATCGGCCAACTCCACGCCGCGCAGCAGGCGGCGATACCGCCGGCTGAAGGCCAAGCCGCCCCCGTGGGCGGCATCCACGTGGAACCAGGCCCGGTGTTTTCGGGCCAACGCGGCAAAGCCGCGCAGATCATCGCAGCTCCCGGTTGGCGTACAGCCGGTGCTGGCCATGAGGATGAAGCGCCGAAAGCCGGCGCGCCGCGCCGCCCGAAATGCGTCCGGCACCGCCGCCAGGTCGGCGCGGAAGTGCCGATCCACCGGCAGAGAAAAGACTGCGTCCGTTCCCAGCCCCATGATACCCACCGCGCGGGAAATGGAGTAGTGCGTGTGCTCGCCGGCCAGCACGGCGACGCGACCGCCTCCTTTGCGCCAGACACCGGGAGCCAGCGCAGCGCGGGCCGCGAGCAGCGCGGTCAGATTGGCAAAGCTGCCACCCGCCACCAGGGTACCCTCGGCCGTGGCGGGATAGCCGAACAGGCGTTTGCAGCGTTGCATGAGATCGCGGTCAATGATCGTTCCGGCGGGAGACATGTCCCAGACGGCGATGCTGTTATTCAGCGCCGCCACCACACTTTCAACCAGCGCCGCTGCCGGCAGCGGCGCCGCAACCTGCTGCGCCATGAAACGCGGGTGGCAGAGATGCAGGCTCGCATCCACCACCGCCTGCACGATGGCGGGAATTTGCTCCGGCGTAAAGGTACGGCGCAGGAGCGCCTCGGTCCGCCGTTGGAAGTCCGGATCGCGCACCGGACCCTCTGTCCGCACCAGCTCGCGCGCCGCAAGCACGGCCAATTCGCGCGCCATGCGCGCTACCGCGGCCGGCTTCCATGGGTCGCCGGCGCCCGGAACACGTCGCGTTTGGACCGTGGGAGGCATGGGTTGGACGTTGGACTGGCCAAGCCGCACATCTGCCTTGCGGCCGGGCGCCGGCCAGCCGCAACATCAGGCGTAGTAGTTGCGCACCCAGCGGTGGCGCTGCACCTTCTCCAGCAATGCCGTAGGCAGCGCTCCGAGATCGGAGACTGCCGTATTGGAAGCCACGTGTGCCGGAGTGCGCATGCCGGGGATGACGGTCGAAACGGCGGGATGGCTAAGACAGAACTGCAAAGCCAAGGCCGGCAGTGCATCAATCGCGACGCCCGCATCCTGCGCCAGGCGCTGCACCCGCGCCCAGACCTCCGCCTTGCGGTCGCCGGCGAAGTAGGAATTGCGGAAGTCCGCCGGTGGGAACACCGTCTCCGGGCGTACTTTGCCGGTCAGGCTTCCCTCGTCGAAGGGCACCCGGGCGATAACGCCAATCTGATGCTCGTGACAGTAGGGCAGCAGCACGTCGTCGGGCGACTGGTCGAAGATGTTGTAGATGACCTGCACCGCGTCAATCAGGTCGGTCTCGAGCGCCCGCAGGGCATTGGCGGGTTGGTGATCGTTGATCGAGATGCCGATGTGAGCGGTTTTGCCGGAAGCGCGCATGGCATGCACCGTGCTGTGCCACTCCTCCTGGCTCGCCCAGGCATCGTTCCAGACGTGGAACTGGAAAAGGTCGACCTGGTCGCGGCCCAGATGGCGCAGCGTCAGGTCGAGGCACTCCAGCACGTAGGCTTTGGGGAACACCTCCTCGAGGGTGCTCTCCGGCTTCGCCGGCCAGATCTGGTTCTTGGGCGGCACCTTGCTGGCGATGATCACCTCGCGTGAGGTCCCAAAGGCGCGGCCCAGCAGCTCCTCGCTATGCCCCTCGTTGTAGGCCAAAGCGGTGTCAAAGAAGTTGACGCCGGCCTCGCGCGCGCGCTGCAAACTGCGCACCGAAGTACTGTCGTCGGCTCCGACCCATTGGCTGCCGCCGATCCCCCAGGCTCCGTAGCCGATTTCGCTGACCTGCAACCCGGTCCGTCCCAAAGTGCGATAACGCATAAGGGAATTATCTTACCCCGGGGCTCGCCGGGGGCGCCGGGGTCGGGCAAGTCATCGGAGAGGACCTGCGCTCAAGTTCCGATCCGTTGGGAAGCGTCAGTGCGCTCCGTGGTGCGCTGTCGCACTGGTCCGGAATCGCGGTGGAACGATTCGGTGGGCGGTGCGGTATGGTGGGGAAGTATGCGGTTTCGGATCCTTTGGCCCGTTCTCGCCTGCGGTCTGTTGCTTGCCCTGTTGCCGGCCCAAAAGAAACCGGCACCCCCGAGCAAGCCGCCCGTGATCCGCTTTGAGGACATCGCTGCCAAGGCCGGACTCGTGGCCACCAACGTCTACGGCGACGACCACCATAAGCAGTTCATCATCGAGACGACAGGCAACGGGGTGGCCGTTTTCGACTACGACAACGACGGCTGGCCCGACATCTTTCTGGTCAACGGCTCCACGCTGCCCAAAGAGCTCGACCCCAGCGGCGCCCCACCGCCAGGAACGCCGCCGCCCAGCAATCACCTGTATCACAACAACCACGATGGGACGTTTACCGACGTGACCGCCAAGGCCGGACTGACTCACTCCGGATGGGGCCAAGGCGCGTGTGTCGGCGATTACGATAACGACGGACACTTGGATCTGATGGTCACCGACTGGGGCCAGAACATCCTCTACCACAACAACGGCGATGGCACGTTCACTGATGTCACCGAGAAGGCCGGCTTGGGCAGCGCGCAGAAACTGTGGTCCACCGGCTGCTCGTTCGTGGATTACGACCGCGACGGCAAGGTGGACCTGTTCCTCGCACGTTACGTGGACTTTGATTACAACACCGTCCCCAAACCGGGCCAGGGCCAGTGGTGTCAGTGGAAAGGGATCAATGTAATGTGTGGCCCGCGTGGCCTCAAGGGCGGCGTGAACGCCCTGTTCCACAACAATGGCAACGGAACGTTTTCCGATGTCTCGGAACAATCGGGGGTGGTGAAGCCGGCGGGTTATTACTGCTTCAGTCCCCTGACGGGCGATTTCGATCACGACGGCTGGCCCGACATCTACGTCGCCTGCGACTCCACGCCGAGCATCCTGTACCACAACAACCACAACGGGACCTTCACCGACATTGGCACCACCACCGGCGTCGCCTTCAATGAGGACGGGGGGGAACAGGCGGGCATGGGTGTGGCAGCCGCCGATGTGCTGCGCAACGGCAACCTCGACATCGTCAAGACCAACTTCTCGGACGATACCAGTTCGCTTTACATCAACCGCGGCGACGGCAACTTCGATGACATGACCTATGCCGCTGGTCTGGGCGCGGTGACCCGCTGGCTAGGCTGGGGCGCAGTATTCCTCGACATGGACAACGATGGTTGGCCCGACATTCTGCTGGCCAACGGTCATGTCTACCCCGAGGTGGACGGCAAGGGTCTGGGCACCAGCTATCGGCAGCCCAAGGTCGCCTACTACAACCAGCACAACAGCACGTTTCTCAATATCACCGACACTGCCGGCCCGGGTCTCACCGAGCTGCACTCCAGCCGCGGCATGGCGGTGGGGGACCTCTTCAACGACGGACGGGAGGAAGCGGTGGTGGTGAACATGAATCAGCGCCCCTCCCTGCTGCGCAACAGCGGGCCGGTAGGGCACTTCCTCAGCCTGCAACTGGAGGGCGTCAAGTCCAACCGCGCCGCTCTCGGAGCCGAGGTCATCGTTGAGGTCGACGGACATAAGACGCTCGACGAGGTGCGCAGCGGCGGCAGCTTCATCTCGCAGAACGACCTGCGGCTGCACTTCGGTCTGGGCGACAAGATGGAAGCGGAAAGCGTCACCGTGAAATGGCCCAGTGGCCTGACCAGCGTCTATAAAGAGGTGGCCGGCGACCAGTTCTACATTGTCAAGGAAGGTGCGCCGACGCTGACCGTGGATTCCCGGGCCAAGAGGTGACGCCCGCGCGTCGGCCGAGCTGGGCCACCTGCCCCGGCGTCGAGTGCACGCCATCCGAGGTGGAGGCGACTACTGCGCGCCCCAAATGGCCACACTGTGCGGCGGCAGCTTCAAGTGACCATCCGCGGGAAAGCTGGCGTTCACCCCGTTGCTCTGCAGGAGGCGCCATGAGTGGCTTTCGACCTCCGGCATGGTGAGATCGAGAACGGCCGGCGCCTCGGCCGTATTGAAGGCCACCAGCACCCGGTCGTTGCCGGCCGTGCGCAGGTAGGCGAACTGGTGCTCCTGCATCCGCAATTCTTCGAAGCTCCCGGTTCGCAGCGCCGCGTGAAACTGACGCAGATGCAAGAGTGAGCGCACGAAAACAAAGACGGCGGCCTCGGAGGCGGTCCGTCCCGCGTCGCTGAAGGCGGAGCGGGCATCGCCGGGAAAGCCGCCCGGAAAGTCGTGGCGGTTATCAGGGTCATTGCCGCCCGTCATTCCCATCTCGTCTCCCGCGTAGATCTGCGGCGTGCCCCGCAGCGTCAGCAGGGCGACGAAGGCGAGTTGGATGCGGTTGCGCTCCACGGCATCCGGATCGGCAGTGGTAGCACCGGCTGCGGTGGCAAGGCACATCACGTCGTGGTTGCCGAGAAACGTGACCAGCCGCTCCGGATGCCGGTACAGCCGGTCGGCCGCCAGCACTTCCGTGATGCGGCTGAAGCCGGCATCCTTCAAGAACACATCGCGCAGCGCAAAATACAGCGGATAGTCGAACACGGTCAGCGCGGCGCCCGACCCGGGCGCGGCAACCGCGCAGTCGTGCTCGAAGTACGAGGTGATGGTGGAACTCGCGTGGAAGACCTCGCCCACCTCGGTCACGCCGGGAAACTCGGACTGCAGGGCACGCCGCCACGCGGTCAAGTAGCCGCAGCGCATCATGGGGAAGGTGTCCTGGCGAATGCCCTCGAATCCGGCGCGACCCAACCACCACAGGCTGTTCTGGATCTCGTAGCGCGCCACTTCCGGGTCTTCCTGGTTCAGGTCGGGCAGCTTCCCGCCAAACCAACCGTCGGTGGACTGGGCACGCATCGCCTCCGATGCACGCGCATCGGTCAGCGCCGGGTAATCGAAGTCGGCGGTCAGATGCCGGGCAGCGGTGCCGTGATACCAGGTGGGCGTGGGCCAGTCCTGCATCCAGGAATGCTGCGGACCGGTGTGATTGGCGACCTGATCCTGCACCACCTTCAGTCCCATCGCATGCGCGGCGCGGATCAGCCCCTGCAGATCGCCCAGGCTTCCGAAACGCGGATCGACGGCGTAGTAGTCCACCGTGCCGTAGCCGTGGTAATCGGGCGGCGCATTGGCGTAGATCGGGGTCAGCCACAAGGTCGTGACCCCAAGGTCTTTCAGGTAGCCGAGGTGGGCGCGGATGCCGCCGAGATCGCCGCCGTGGAAGGCGTGCGCCACGCTGCGATCGATTCCCGCATGGCTGGGAGCCCGGCCATCCGTGGCGAAGCGGTCCACCATGATGAGGTAGAACACATCGTCCGGGCCGAACCCGGCGGGCACCGTGCGCGGACCGGCTGTAAAGCGGAACGGAACATCCGTGGCTCCATCCTTGCCTTTCAGGTGGAGCCGTACGCGCGACGGCGGGGCGCCTGTCCACGTCAACGTGAGAAACAGGTAATGTCCGTTGGCGCTGGCATGCACGTGGCGAAGCCGACAGGTCACAGGCGTCACGGTGGCCGCGACGCCGCCGAGGTCGTGGCCGGTGAGCAACACACGCAACGCCTGCTCCGAGGTCTGCTGCCACCAGTCGGGTGGCTCGACCTTGGTGACACGCGGGCCTGCTCCCCAGAGCGTGAGCTGCACCGCCAATAAGATTCCGAGACAACCGAACCCGCCTCGCATCGCCCCTCCCGTCTATCGTGACCGCATAAAAAGGGGCCGACGCTTCTTTTGAGAAGAAGCCGTCGGCCCGGGATCCCCACCGGTGTGCGCTAGAAGAACAGCTTCAGCGTTTTACCGGGCGGGACTGGTCGAGGTCAACAGCTCCGGGTGCGGTGTTCCCTGTTCCACCGCCTCGCACCAGGCCAGCAAGTAGGCGGCGACTTCCTCCCATCCGTCCTCGATGATGAGCATGTGTCCGCGGTCGAAGATCTTGGCCGGACAGCAATACCGGGCGGCGAGGCGCTCCTGCTCAACGGCCGGGATCAGGCCGTCGGCGACGCCCCCGACCACGAGACACGGCGCCGTGATCTGCCGCTCGTCCACCTTGATCAGGCCAAGCGCCATCTGCAGCGAGGCGCGACCCGAGTCCGGCACGTCCTTGCTGTAGATGGCGTGCCGCATGGCGGGCGACAGGCGGTTGTTGACCAGCTCGTCTTCCAGCGCCTCGTCGAGCACCATCGGATCCTGGCGAATGGCCTGCAGTGCACCGCGTAACGGATGGCGCAGAATGTGTTTCCACATGGGCCAGTAGGCCTTGCGAAACATGTTCCAGGGCGGCGCGCTACAAAGGAAAACATAGCCCGCGTTGGGCGTGGTCTCGGCCAGCTTCTGGGCGATGATGCCACCCATGCTGTGGCCCACCACGAAGCACTCGCCAATCTCGGCCAACACGGCAGCGACGTACAGGGCATACGTCTCGACGCTGTAGTCGCCCAGCCGCAGGTCGCGCTCGGTCCCGTGAAAAGGCAATTCCGGCGCGTAGGTGGTGCGGCCGCGCTCTGCAAAATACGCCTGGAAGTTCTCCCATCCCCAAGTTCCGCCGCCCAAGCCGTGCACGAAAACCACCGGCTTGCCGACCGGCGCGAGGTCAGGCTGGACGATATCGCACTGCAAGTGTCCGAGACGGCGGCGCATGCGCTGCATGAGCCATTCTAGACGCTGGCGCGCCGGCCTTGCCCCAGCGCTGCGCGCTGGGGCCCCTGCGTGGCACCCCCCGCTCCCGCTGGGCGCTGCCCCCGTGACCCTTTGCCCCGTCAAGCCGGGTGGCCCCTCGGCTTCCGTTGCCGGACGCACAGCTCAGTCGGTTTACACTTTCCATATGCAACGTTGGCCGGGGATCATTTTGTTGAGTCTGCTGCTGTCCCTGCTCGCTTGTCATCATCAGGCGATCCCCGGACCGCAACCGGTCGCCCCCGGACATTACACCGCCGACTTGCAGACCGACCTCGGTTTGATTGAAGTTGAGCTGTATCCCAACCAGGCTCCCTTGGCGGTGGGTAACTTCGTCGGCTTGGCCCAAGGCACGCAACCGTGGCGGGACCCGTTGACCGGAAACGTGGTCCGGCGACCGTTGTACGACGGGCTGACATTCCATCGCGTGATACCCGGTTTCATGATTCAAGGGGGCGATCCGCAAGGAACGGGGGAGGGAAATCCGGGCTACCAGTTCCGGAATGAAGTCCATCCCGGCCTCCTCTATGATCGCCCCGGCCGTTTGGCCATGGCGAATGCCGGCCCGGACACCAATGGCTGCCAGTTTTTCATCACCACCACGGCGCAGCCGCACCTCGATGGCAAGTACACTATCTTCGGTCAGGTGATCGGCGGGCAGGATGTCGTGCAGGCGATCTCGAAGGTTCCGCGCGATGCACAGGACAAGCCGCTGACACCGGTCCATCTTCGCGCCGTGGTGATTCACCGCAGTTGACCATCGGAGCGTGTTGTCAGTGGCACCCCACGATCCCATTGCGTCGTTACCCTTCTCGGAAGCCGGCCACCGGCAGCTATTTGAGGCAAATCTGGCCGGCACCTACCGCTGCGAGCTGGGCGGGAAATTGCTGGATTGCAATCAGGCCTGCATCGACCTGATGGGTTGCAGCTCCAAGGAAGAATTTCTCGCGCGTTCCGCCACCGAGTGGTACGTCCACGCCACGGATCGCGATCAGGTCATGGCAACACTGGCCGCACAGGGACGACTGCTCAACCAGGAGCTGCAGTTGCGGCGCGCGGATGGCACGCCGATCTGGATCGTGGCCAATCTCGCCCTGGTTCGCGATGTTGGCGGTCAACCTCTCTATTACGAGGGCACATTTGTCGACATCACGCATCGCCGCCAGGCGGACGAGGCGCTGGCGCACGAGCGCCAACTGCTGGCGTTGTTGATGGAGAGCTTTCCGGAATCCATCTTTTTCAAGGACCGCGAATGCCGCTTTGTGCGCATCAATCAGGCCTGCGCGCGTAAATTGGGAATGAGAAGCGCGTCCGAGGCCATCGGCAAAACCGACTTCGACTTCTTCGCCGAACCCCATGCGCGTGCCGCTTGGGACGACGAACAGGAGATCCTGCGCACCGGCCGCCCGATGCTCGACAAGGAAGAGTCGGAACTCTTTCCGGACGGCCACACCGCCTGGGGACTGACCAGCAAGTTGCCCATTTTTGACACGCGGGGGAGCGTCATCGGCACCTTCGGGATCTCGCGTGACATCACCAGCCGCAAACAGCTCGAAGACCGGCTGCGCCATACACAGAAGATGGAGGCGGTGGGACGCCTGGCGGGGGGCGTGGCTCATGATTTCAATAACCTGCTCACCGTGATTACCGGTCGCTGCGAGCTGCTGAGCGACGCCCTGCCCGCAGGCGACCCGCTGCGCAAACACGCCGATGAGATCCAACGGTCTGCGCAACGCGCGGCCGGACTCACCCGCCAGTTGTTGACCTTCAGTCGGCAGCAGGTCGTGCGGCTGCGGCCCGTGCAGATTAATGCCTGCGTGGAGAACATGGTCGCCCTGATCCGGCGGCTGATTGGAACCAAGGTGGAGTTGGCGTTGACGCTGGCGCCCGATTTGCCGAACATCCAGGCCGATCCCGGTCAGGTGGAACAAATCCTGCTCAATCTGGCTGTCAATGCCACCGATGCCATGCCCGATGGCGGGCGGTTACTCATCGAGACCGAGGCCGTGGAACGTGAGGGAGGGTTCGGACCGCATGGGTTTCGTATCCGGCCTGGTCGTTATACCCGACTGCGCGTGCAGGACACCGGCACCGGCATGGATGCCGCCACTCAGGCGCGCCTCTTTGAGCCCTTCTTTACCACCAAGGCGGTCGGCGCTGGCACCGGGCTGGGGTTGGCCACCGTCTATGGCATCGTCAAGTCCTACGCCGGCCATGTCCTGGTTGAGAGCGCGCCGGGACAGGGCACGACCGTGAGCGTCTATTTCCCGTCAAGCGTGGGGTCGGAGGCGCCAGTCAAAGGTGCCGACGATCTGGCCGGACTTAGCGTGGCCGTCGTCCAGCCTGACCCGGAGCTTCGCCAACTCACACACGACATGCTCGCCCTGCTGGGCGTGTACGTCTTTGAAGCCGAGCCGCGTGCCGGAGTGCTGTGCTTCCCCGCTCCCGATCCAGGAACACTGGATGCCTTGATGGTCGATTCGACGGGCTGGAGCAACGAAGACGATTGGGCCCTGCAGTCCATCAAGCAGCGCTGGCCCAAGCTGAAGCTCTTGTTCCTGTCGGCCACGGCGGCGCCACGCACCGCGCCGCCCGGGTATCCGGCCCACCATGTCCTCGTTTTGCCGAAGCCGTTCAGCAGCCAAGACTTGCGCAAGGCGCTGGCAAACTTGTTACTACAAATGCCGTGATGGGAGGGCCAGGCTCAGCAGGCGCCTCCCGCACGTGTTCCAACGACACTCCGTGCCGGCCGCCACGCGATTCGGTGCTCGGCCAAACCATGCGGCATACCAAGCCGCGCCCTCTCCAGCTCCGGCACCGTGAATTCTCACTGACCCCTGCCAAGGGACAGCGGCGTTGCGATCATCCACGACGCTGACCTCTTGCGGTGACACGGGCATAGAATCTGGTCGAGGTGTCACGTCGCGAGTTGTACACCTGAGTTAGAAGTCCACAGGCTCTAAAAAGAGCGACAAACGGAAAATGAGAGGCATGGGACCAGGGATCCGATTGAAACGATTCAAGTCGGACTCATACCGGCTGCCAGCCTGGGATCGATCGGTTTATTCTGTCACCCGGATTTCGCCGACGCTCCGGATTGGCTACCGAGCGTAACGCGATTCGAACGACCGGCATGAGAGTGGACGCTTTGAAGAGAAAGCTTGGACAGACAAGCTCCAGACGACTCTGGAACCCATGGACCATCTCACCCACGACCGAGTTGATCTGTCTCACAATACCCGTGGAGTAGGCGGCGGTACAGCAGGCTGGCGCTATGGGTGGGCCTGCGCCTCGGGTACGGTGAAAGCGTAGAGAGTACCGCCCACACCGATCACATAGTACTGCCGGCCGTCCAGTTCGTAGGTCATGGGCGAGGCGTCGACTCCGTTGCCCATGTTCAAGTGCCAGAGCGTCTTGCCGCTGCGCGGATCCAGCGCCAGCAGGTTGTGGTTCAGGTCGGCGGAAAACAGCAGGCCGCCCGCCGTGGTCATGATCCCGGCGGTGGATTCGCCCTGCCCGATCTCGTGATCCCACACCACCTTGCCGGTCTGGTAGTCGAGGGCGCGAATGGTGGAGTTGGCCCAGAGATTGCGGTCGCGACCTGCCCAGCCTTCCGGCTTGCCGTCGTTGGTCTTGTAAAAGACGCTGAAGATGCGCCGCGCCACCACGTAGAACAATCCCGTCTGGGGGTCGAAGCTGGGCGACATCCAATTCGTCGCGCCGTCGGAACCCGGCTCCACGAGGCTACCCTGTGGGCTGGGCGCCTTGTCAGGGCGCGGGATGGGGCGTCCCTTGGCGTCAATGCCCTGCGCCCAGTTCACATCAATGAACGGCGCCGTCACCAGGTGTTCTCCCGTCAGGCGGTCGAGGAGAAAAAAGAATCCGTTGCGGCTGGCCTGCGCCAGCAACTTGCGCGGTTTGCCGTGGAAGGGAGCGTCGAACAGCACCGGGGTCTCGACCGCGTCCCAATCATGCAGGTCGTGCGGCGAGGGCTGGAAGGCCCACACCAGCTTGCCGGTCTCCGGGTTGAGCGCCACGATCGAGCAGGTATAAAGGTTGTCGCCGGGGCGACTCTCGCCCGCCAGCACCGGGTTGGGGTTGCCGGTGCCCCAGTAGAGCAAGTGCGCCTCGGGATCATACGTGCCGGTCATCCACGTCATGCCGCCGCCGTGTTCCCGGGCGTCGGCATTCGGCCAGGTCTCCGAGCCCGGTTCGCCCGGCTTGGGCTCGGTGTACCAGCGCCATTGCATCTTTCCCGTCTCCGGGTCATAGGAAGTCAGATATCCCGGAATATCGGTGACATCCCCAGACACGCCGACAATGACGTGCGGCGTGCCATGGTCAACGACCAGCGGCGCCATGGTCGAGAAATAGCCCTGCTTGGGGTCGGCCAGCTCGATATTCCAACGAACGCTGCCATCATTCGCGTTCAGACAGATCAAGTGGGCATCGGGCGTGGTGAAGTAAATCCAGTTCCGGTACATGGCCACGCCGCGATGTCCGATGTGATCGCCGGGAGCGGCGTAGTGGTAATGCCAGATGAGCGTGCCGCTGCGGGCGTCAATCGCGAAGACGTGTTCCGGCACGGTGAAATACATCACCCCGTTCACCACCAGGGGCGTGCTCTTGATAGTCGCCGGGACATTGGGGAATGCCCATGCCAGTGCCAGGTCACCGATGTCGCCGGCGTTGATCTGCCGCAGCGGGCTGAAGCGCCGCCCCGAGTAGTCGCCGTTGTAGGTCGGCCAGTCGGTGGTGGCCGGTTGCAGCAAGATCTTCGGGTCGAGCCCCTGCCCCGCCACCAGACCCGTCATGAACAGCGCGGCGGCGGCTCCAACCCAGGCGCGACGGAGGAGCGAACGTGAGAGTGAGGCGGCAAAGGGAGCATGCATAAGCAATTCAGCGTCTTTTCCAGGACCACGACGACCATGCGGCCCGGTTCAATTTGGCGGTCCTACTTCAGCGTGGCCAGATACGCGTACAGGTTGTGCAACTCGACGTCGCTGAGGGAGCCGAGTAGTTTGCGATGGGCGGCCAGGGAGTCCTGTTCATCGACGCGCACGCGGGCGGGATCGAAGGCGTGGTAATTGCCCTCCGCATCACGCAGCGCCACCAGAAATTCGTCGCGGTGCAGCAGTGTGCCGGTGACCGTCTTCCGGTTGGGAAGGTGCACCGTGACCTGATCCCGATCCATGCGGCCCGGGTAGAGCATGCGCTGCTGCAACTCCACCGTGCCGTACTTGGAAGCGATGCCCGCCAGCGAGGCATCGCTATGACAGCCGGAGCAACCTCCCGGCCCGTGGAAATAGGCACCGCCCGCGGCGGCGTCGCCGGTGAGAAGCTTGCTCAGGGGGTAGTCGCGCCCCGGTCCGCGATTGCTGGCCATGGCCTCTTTCACGCGCGCGTGCAGGAAGGCGACCACGTCGGCGATCTGCGCGTCCGTTAACGCGAGCGGCGGCATGCCACGGTCGACGCGGCCGTTCTTAATCACCGGCGCGATGAGTTCGCCGTGGAGATCGGCATGGACGAGCGTCGAACGGGTCAGGTCGGGGCCGCGGGCGCCCGTGGCATCCGCCCCGTGGCAGAATCCGCAGTTCTGGACAAACTGCGCCTGCCCGCGCGCCACCGCCGGATCGGCAGGGGACTGTGCTTGAAGCGGCAGACTGCCCACCACCAGACTGACAAGGCCGAGAAGGCAACGAGAGCCCCACGTCATCCGCCTATGGTAAACGTTTGCGCGGTCCAAAAGAAATGCGAAACAACAGCGACAGCCGCGAACGGCGGGCGCGCGCCGCGCCGCCGCCGCGCGCCCTTTGTGTCCTGTATCACGTTGCATGCTCCGTGATCGTCTCGTGTTGCGTCGCCAGCCAGATCAACCACACGGCGGTCAGCCCCAACAACGTCGCCCCGGACGCGCGGTACGCCCATCCGGCAAGATGCAGGTATTCCCAGCCCGCGCTGCCCCAAAACGGCACGAGCAGGGCGGACACGTAAGCCAATGGGTTGGCGCGCAGGAACCCACCGACCAGGAGGCCGAACAATACCAGGGCCACCGCTGACTGCGCCGCGCCAAACAGGAACTGCGCCGCCGTGTGGCCATCCGGGACCAGGCTGAGCCAGAGCAACACGATCCCCACCCAGACCCAGGAGCGGCGGGAACGTCGCTGCCAGCTCTCCGCCAACACGGCGACGAGAACGGCCAGCAGTCCCGCGCCGAGCACCGCCTGCAAGGCACCCTGCAACACCTCGGTCACGCCCGGCACCACCCACCCCAAGCCGGAAAAAGGGACGGGGAGAGTCAAGATCCCCACCCCGTGCCAGCGCGCGTTCAACACGGCGCGACACTGCGCCCAGCCCAGCAATCCGGCCGCTGCCAGCAATCCGGCGAGGGCCGCATCGCGTCCCCACTGCGCCCGCGCGCCACGCCGCGCCAGGGCGAACGCCAGCGGGACGGTACTGGTCACCGGGGCTCCGATCAGCACCGCCCCCAGCGCCCCCGCGACCGCGGCCACGGCCACTCCTACAACCAGGGTGACGACGAAACCGCTCCAAGGAATGCCGGTGTTGTAAGCGGCCAGGATCTGGCGATAGTTGTTCAGCGTGGCGATGACTTGGATAAGGGCCGCCGCCGCCGCCAACCCCAGCACCGGGCGCCAGCGCACCGCTGCCTTGAACCCGAACAGGCGCCAGAACAAGATCGCCAGCAGCAGGATGAGCAGCAGTACGCGCGCGGTGGTCAGCACGATCTCCCAGGGACTGGTGTGTTCGTAAGCCCGCACTTGATTTTCGGGTACATGCAGCGACGGTCCAAAGCTGCCGACGACGTCGCCCTGCGTGGTGGCGGCGATGCGAAAACGCACACCGGCGAGATTGCGGGGCGAGCCATCCGCATCCTGCCAGACGAAACGGGTATCGGTGCGCGCCGGCCGGCGCTCCAGGCTTGATTCCTGCAGCTCCATACCCTGGGTGTCCAGGCCGTGTGCGGCGAGGAAGGTTGTGACCTGCGCCTGCGCGGCGGCGAGGGTGGGGGAGGCGCCGGGCGCGGCGTCCTCCACCAAACGGTTAAAGCTGAACACGGTGCGGCCATCGGGACGGACCCGGACCACATACTCTTCGGCGCGTAGGGGCTGGAAAAAACGCACCCGCCAATAGTTGCCGGGAACCGCGGTCGAGAGCTCATGGATCAGGGCCTGGCGACTGCGTTGGTGAAAGATGTAATAAGCCGCAGCCTGCGCTTCCCCGTCCACAAAGATGGCGGTGGGCAGGGGATCGGCGCGATCCATGCCGATGTGGAAACCCTGGCCCTGAAGGAACCCACGCGCCGTGGCGACCGCGTCGGCCGGCGTGCTGGTGAAATGGTTCACTGGCCGCCAGTCGGAGATGGGGTAGAAGAAGAAAAGCAGCAGCCCGACCGCGACCAGGAACCCAATCGCCCAGCGTCGCGCCGGCACGCGCGTGTAGATGGGGCCGGGCCCCTCTTCCGCTTCGGGTTCGGCCGGCAAGGGCGGGGCTGTTCCTGCCGCGGCGTTGGTCAAGGCGCTGGCGTCCGAGAAGTGCCCGGTGCGCAGATACGCGCCGGCCGCGACCAGCAACGGCAGGGCGGCAATCAAGGCCGTACTCGCCCCGGAGACGCGCAGGTAAGTATTGTGGGAGCGCAGCAGCAGCAGCGCCGTGTAGATGGCGTCCACCGTGTAATGCCAGACAACGGTGGTCAGAATGCCGAAGCGCACCATGATGTACGACAGCAGGATGCCGCCCAGGCCGACCTCTACCCCGCGGATATAAAACGGCTGGTTGGGATAGGCGGAGTGCCCGAAGCCCCACAGGAACGCCGCGCCCAGAATGGCCAGCAGGAGCGATCGAAACCACTTTTCGAAGAGCGGAATCGCGAGCATGCGGAACATGAACTCTTCGAAGATGGCGGGAAAATAACCGCCCAGCAGCACGAAGATCCACGGCCAGCGGGAGTTCAGCAGATCGTCGTAGGGGACGTCGGCGGGCGCCCACGCGCCAAAGTGGTTGGCCACGAGATAAAAAATCGTCTGGTAGGCGAAAAAGAAGAAGGCCAGCGCGATGCCGAGCGCCACGCTCAGAAAAAAGCTCTTGCTGCGCAGCCCGGGCCAGGTCAGGTAAGAAGACAGCGCCAGTTGTCCCCGGAAGCGTTGGCGATAGACCGGCTCGGCAGCGGCGGTCAAGACCAACAGAAATGCGCCCACCCCCAAGCCGCTCAGGAGCGCGAGCACCAGGCCCCGCGCCAGAAAAGTCTGGTACGAATCGGTCGTGTCGTAGTTGAAGCGCGCCAATCCGAACTGGTTGACGGCCGCCAGGGTGCTGAGCACCGCCCCCACTCCGCCCACCCAGAGTGCGGTGTGCCATTTCACGTCGCTGCGCTGCACGCGCCGCACCAGAATCACCAGCATCGCCAGCGCGAGCACCATCATCAGTCCGAAATCCACGCTGCTGGCCGTGTTGTTGCGCGAGCGCAGACGCTCGTAATCGCGCTTCCACTGGTCGGGAACCTGCAGAAACTCGTGATAGCCACTGACCTGGTCGCCCGCCAGGTCAACCTCGTGGCGGTAGGACGCGTCCGCCATGACGGCAGAAACCGAGCCGGTGGCGAGGGGAGCGCGCTCCTTCCAGGTGAACTGATAGTCGGTGCGGGCGGGGCGCTGTTGCACCTGCGAACCGATGAATTCCAGCTGCGCGAGGTCCTGGTGCAGAACGCTGGTCAAGAAGGATTCCGCCCGTTGACGCGCCTCGGCTTCGGCGAGATGTGCGCCGGGCGTAGCTTCCGGAACATCATGGGCAAACCCCACCAGCTGGCCCTGGGGCGTCACGGCGGCACGGAACTCTTCCTTCTGCAGCGAACGGAACCAGCGGTACTCCCAGCGCCAGAGATGCACGCGGGTGGCCAGCAGGGGCGCCGTGCGCTCCAACCCCAGCTCGCGCTCCAGGAAGACCTTGGCGGTATCGTCGAAGTTGAAACGCGCGGCGCGGCGGTACTCCGCAGGCTGCAGCCCGTAAGCGGAGAGGAAGTGTTCCGCGATCGGCGTCCCCTGGGCTTGCGAGACGCGGAAGTCGATGGCCGCCTCCGGGAAGGCGCGATGGAAGTAGTGCTGCGCCACCAGCAGCGAACCCAGGGCCACGGCGAGAGCCAGCCCGAGCAACCGCCAGTCGCGGCCTACCAGTCGAGTTCCCGGCGCGGGAACCGGAAGCACAGGGGCGCCATGGGACATGCGTACCACGTTCAGGCGACCAGCCGGTCCTTGTCAAGCCGGACGGATGCCGCGCCGCTAGCGTAGTCCTTGGGTCAAGTAGAGTTCGGAGATCGCATGGCCGGCGGTGAACACACAGATCTGGCCATCCGCCGAGAACTGCGCCGTTCCCACCCCCACCGACCCGGCCGGGTCCGGCGCCATCAGGGTGCGCCAGAGCCGGCGAGTGCCGGTGTAGGGGTTCACGCGGAACACCTGCCCGGAGACCGAGAAACGCTGGCTGACCAGGATCTCCTGGTTCGACAGCCAGCGGCTGATGATTTCGCGCGGTTCCGTACCACGCACGGGCTGCATGGTGCCGCTGCGCAGGGAGACGATTTGCAGCCCGCCATCCGGCCCCTGGGCGACGAAGTGGTCGCCATCGGGCGCCACCGGATGATTCAAAAACCCGATGATCAGGCCTTCCGGCGTCACCGGCCGCGGCGGCCCGCCGTTGAGGTCGACCACGAAACAGCGCGCCGCCTTCCCGGCTACGTGCGCGGCGACCAGCAGGTGCTGTCCGTCGGGCAGGAACTCGGCGCCGCTGAAATCCTCCAAGCCCGGGGTGGCAAGAGGCCGCTCCGCCCCCGCCCCGAGGGGTAACAGGACGAGACCGGAATCGCGGGCAGCCGCCACCCACTTGCCGTCCGGCGAAACCGAGGACCCGAGGCCATCGCCGAGACGCACCGGGGCGCTGCGTCCATCGAGGGTCCGCAGGGCGATCGCATAATGGGCCCCGGCTCCATCCCCCTCTTCGCCGAACAAGACCTGGCGATCGCCCGGCAGCACCTCGGCGGCCATTGTCCAATCCATCCAGGAGATGTCGCGTGGCGGCGCCGGCGGGACCTGGACAAGCATCTGCAGGCGGATATCGCTCCGGCCCAGCAACACCCGACCGTCCGCCGCAACGTCGTAAAGGACGAGTTGTCCGGGTGCGGAAAGTACCTGGTGCACGCGCCCGGCAAGCGATACCGCGTCGATCGTGTGACTGCTCCCGATCAGGGCTCCGCTGAACCAGATCTCCCGGCCGTCGGGACTCCACGCCAAGCCCAACAATGACGCATAGTGCCCGGTCAGACGGGTGGCATGGCCGCTCAAATCGACCACCATGACGTGGCCGGCATCGTCAGGCATCACTTCATGTTCGACGAAAGCGAGGCGCCGGCCATCACGCGCGAAACGCACGTCGGTCAGCCAGCCGGAGGTTTCAAAGAGGATGTGTCCGACCGGGTACTCCAAGCGCCACCTTCCGACAGACGCCCGGATCACCGCCAATCCGGAGCCGTCGGGCGCCCAGTCCGCTCCGCGCACATCTTCCAGCAGGTCGCGCGGCGTCCCGCCGTTGGGCGGTACTTGGGCGACGGTACCGAACGGGATCTGGTGCGGCAGATACTGCGGTGCCGCGACCACCGCCAGATCCCCTCCGGGCGCGATGCTCAACAAGGCACTGGAGGGCAGGTCCAACCGTTCCGGCAACGGCGCCTCAGGCCGCAAGCTGAAGACGCGCGCCGGCTCCCCGTTCCAGGCCGCATCAAAAAACACCGTCTTGCCGTCGGGCGAGAAGCGCGCCGCCCCCACCCAGCCGCGCTGAAAGGTGAGCCGCTGGAAGACGGGTGTGGCAGGAGTCCGAAAGTGAAGGACCAGCAGGATGGCCGCCAACCCCAGCAACCCGGCGGCGAGCTCCAGGGCGGTCCGGCGTCCCCAGCGCCGTTTTCCCGCCGGCAGCGCCGGCCGCGCCCCGCTGCTCTCGCCGGCCCCGCTCAGCGACTCCAGGGCAAAGGCCACGTCGCGCGCCGACTGGAAGCGGTCCTCGGGGTTCTTCTCCAGGCAGTGACGCAGGATGCGATCGAGCGCCGGCGGTGCGCTGCTTGATGCCGCCAGCTCCGGCGGCTCTTCCTTCAAGATCGCGCTCAACGTGTCGGCCGGCGTGGCGCGGCGGAACGCTGGCTGCCCCGCCAGCATCTCGTAGAGAATCGCCCCGAAGGCAAACAGGTCGGAGCGCGCGTCGACCGTCTGTCCGCGCGCCTGCTCCGGCGACATGTACCCCACCGTCCCCACCACCAAGCCCGCCTCGGTGGCCGGCGACGCAGTAAGCGTGGCATCCAGGTCGCTGGTCGGCTTTTCGGAAAACAGTTTGGCCAAGCCGAAGTCGAGGATCTTAACGTGTCCGTCGCGCGTCAGGAACAAGTTGGAGGGCTTCAGGTCGCGATGCAGGATGCCGCGCGCATGCGCCGCGCCGAGGCCGCGCGCGATCTGCAGCGCGATGGAGGTCACCTTGCGCGGCGGCACCGCACCCGCCTGCAGCCTCTCCTCCAGCGTCTCGCCTTCGAGCAACTCCATCACCAGGAACGGTGCGCCCTCATGCCGGCCGAAGTCGAAGACCTGCAGAATGTTGGGGTGGTTGAGCTGGCTCGAGGCCCGCGCCTCCTGCTCGAAACGCCGAAGGCGCTCGGCATCCGCCGCGAATCCCGCCGGCAATACCTTGATCGCCACCGGACGCCCCAGCCGCAGGTCCTCGGCGCGGTACACCTCGCCCATCCCGCCCGCCCCCAGCGGGCCCAGGATGCGGTAGTGCTCCAGCTCGATACCCTTTGCCAGCGTCATAACTCGGGCGAGTATACCTTGCGCTTGGTCATGCCGTGATCTCGCCAGGAGCTGCGGCTGGGCAACAAAAAAGCCGTCCGGCAGCCTGGGGTCGGCTGCCGGACGGCATGGTCATGAGCGCGTTGCGCCTCAGTGACCGGAGTGGTCGTCGTTGTCGCCGTGATCGTCGTCGCCGTGGGCGCGAAGCGTGAAGCTGAAGGCGATCACCGAGCCGTCGTTCAAGTGAATCTGGTAGCCGTAGGTCATGGCGGCCAGCGGACGCGTGTCCAGATTGAAGATCAGCAGTTGGCCGTCCTCATCACCCCGGAAGGTGGTGAAGCGCGGATTGCGTGACGTTGGGGCCGGTCCATTGTCGGCGGTGAACGCCGTCACCGCGCTGGGCGTGGCCACCGGCGCTCCGTTGGCGTCGCAGAGTCGGAACTTGACCGGCACCGCCCGGCCCAGTTCGAAGATGCTGCTGCCGTTGGCCGCGATCGGCTCGAGGATCACATGGCTCAGCTTGTGCCCGTCCTCATCTTCGTCGCGACGTCCGCAACTGCCGGTCGAGTAGAGCACCTTCAACGTTCCGCCCGCGTAACTGACGGCGTAGTTGGTGGAGGTCTGACCCGAGCAGCTGATGGGATAGCTGCCGACGTTGCTCGCCGTAACCGCCGTCGAGGTGCAGGTCAGCGTTCCCGACAGCACTGACGGCCCCTGTCCCAGCACGAAGCCGGTATAGGTCGCGGTGAAGGTCGGGTTCGGCGCGTGCAGGACCTTGGTCGTATCGTTGGCGGCAATCAACAATGGCGTCGGGGTCACGATGAGAACCCCCGGCTGGTTGCTAACCGCATAGTCGGCCAGTTTCACCGACGGCCCGCTCAGGGTCGCCGTGATGGCGTACGGGCCCACGTTACTCAGCGGCGTTGCCGCGCTCGAATAGCTCGCCGTAATCGCGTCCCCATTCAGTACTCCAACCACCGCACCGGTGAACACCGGGTTCAGCGTGCCATAGAGGCGGCTCGCATTCACGACGGTGACCGACAAGGGCGCCGGCGTGATCGTCAGCGTTCCATTGGTGTAGGTGGCGGTGTAGTTGGCCGCCGCTGCGCCACTCACCGTTCCAGTGATGGCATAGGCACCGGTATCGGTCGTCGCGCCGGCCGCCGTGATGCCACTGAAGTTGAGAACGTCCCCATTCAACACGCCGGAGTAGACCGCCGTGAAGGTCGGGTTGGCCGCTCCGTACATACGGGTGGCGTTCTGAATGGTCACTGCCAGAGGTGCCGGGGTGACGGTCAACGTGCCGTTCGTGATCGCCGGGGTGTAGTTACCCAAAGCGCTGCCGCTCAAGGCCGCCGTGATCGGATACGTGCCCACGCCGCTGGTGACGGTAGCCGCACTGGAGTAGGTGGCCGTCAGCACATCTCCGTTCACCAAGCCCGTGAGGGTCCCCGTAAAGGCAGGGTTGGCCGCCCCATACAGACGGGTGGCGCTGGCCACTGCGACCGTCAAGGGTGCCGGCGTGATGGTCAGCGTGCCGTTGCTGATCGCCGGCACGTAGTTGCTTAACGCGCTGCCGCTCAACACCGCCGTGATCGCGTAGCTGCCGGCGTTGCTCGTGGCAGCGACGCTCGAATACGTCGCCGTCACCACGTCCCCGTTCACCAGGCCCGAAATCGTGCCGGTGAAGACCGGGTTGGCTGCCCCGTACACATGCGTGGCGCTGGCCACCGTGACTGTCAGGGGAGCCGGAGTGATGGTCAGCGTACCGTTGCTGATCGTCGGAACGTAATTGCTTAACGCGCTGCCGCTCAACGCCACCGTGATCGGGTAGCTGCCGACGTTGCTCGTGGCGGCGCTCGAATACGTCGCCGTCACCACGTCCCCGTTCACCAGGCCCGAAATCGTGCCGGTGAAGACCGGGTTAGCTACGCCGTAAACGTGCGTGGCGCTCGCCACTTGCACGCTGAGAGGAATTGCCGTCACGGTCAACGAGGCAGCGCCGGTGCCCACCGCGAAGTTCGAGTCCCCGTTGTAAAGGATGTTCACCGGATAGGTGGCCACCCCCAACCTGCCGGTGTTGAAGGCTGCCGAGTAAGTCCCGTCCGCCGCCAAGCTGGCGTTCTGCGAGACCCCGTTCAGGACGACCGTGACCGTGCCGGTCGCGGCCACGGTGGCGAGACCGACGCGCCCGGCGATGACCGTGCTCGGGGTGCCGTAGGAAATGCTCAGGTTCGTCGGAGCGCTCACCTGCGGCGTGGCCTTGGCGATCGTCAACGTGCCGTTAGCAGGCTGGGAGACATAGTTGTTGTCAGTGATCGTCGCCTGCACCGCGTAGCTGCCCGCCGCAATGGGGAGCGTCGCGGCTCCGTTGTAGGTCACGCTGGTCGCCAAGCCGGCGGGCGTGGTGGTCACGGTGACGCTCTTGGGCGTGCCGTCGTAACTCTGGTTCAGGTTGCCGAGCGCCGCCGAGGCAGCCGGCTTGGTGATGTTGATCGAGGCATTGGCCGAGCTGGGCTTGTAGTCGGTCCCGGTGCCCCCGCTGGCATAGCCGTTATAAGCCGCGATCAGGGGCTCCGCGCCCACTCCGAACGATCCGTCCACGATCCATTGCGTCTGGTAGACACCGCTGCCGTTGGCCAGCGTGGCCGCGACGGCGCGGGTGCCGACATAGAACGTGAGCGTGCCGGCGGTCACCGCGCCACCGCCACTGTCCCGGACCACCGCGCTCAGCGTCACCGGCGTGCCGCTCTGCGCCGTGCTGGGCGCACTCGTCCACACGGTCGTTGTAGGAACGGCGTTCGGCCCAGGCAGAGCCCCGGCGCCGATCGTAAAGGTCTGGCTCTTGCTCGCCGTGCCGTTGACCGTAGTGCCGGCGGCAGTAACCGTGATCGGCATGATGGCGCCCTGCGGCAGCTGCGCCGGAAGGACGACGGTGATGGTGGAGGTCCCGGTCTGCGCCGGGCTGAGGCTAAGCGAAGCGGGGGAGGCAGCCAGCGTGGTGCCGGGCAGACCGCCGCTCAACGTGATGGCATAGGTGCCGCTGACATAGCCTGAGTTGTTCACCGTCGCATGGAAGGTGACCGTCTGGGTTGTGCCCACGTTGGGGGTCACGGTCGCGCTCGTCGGCGCCAGCGTCAAGGCGAAGTTCGAAGGCCCGTAGGCAGCCAGACCAATCGCGGCGAACGTGGTCGGCAGGTCGGCGGCGTGACCGCCATAAGTCCAAGTGCCGTCCGGGTTCTGACGGGCCAGCAACCAGTTCACGGCTTGCTGGACCGCGGGGCTTTGATCGAGTCGCAAGCCCTCCAAGTGCAACGCATAGAGCGCCAAGCCGGTGTGGTAGGGGTCCGACGCAGCACCCACGTACTCGCCCCAGCCCCCGTCGGAATTCTGCTTGCCGAGCAGGCTGGTTTCCATGGCCTGCAGCGTCCCGGTGGGGTCGCCGCTCTGGATGGTGCGTCCTGCACTCGCCGTACCGATCAGCTCCCAGATGACCTCGTCGCTGTATTGGGGGTTGGCCGGACGCCAGTAGGCGCCCTCGAGTACGTCCGCCAAGTCGCTCATGTACTGGCGATAAGTCGTGCCGTTGGCGGACGCGATGTCGGGGTGCTGCAGCGCCGCTGCGATGACCACTTCCGTCTGGGCGGTCGGGATCTGCCATACCCAGGTGGTGGGATAGCTGCCGTGATCCTGCGGGACGTAGCGTCGCGTCGCCCCCGCAAAGGGATGCCCGTCGTTGGGGAAGGTGATCGTATAGTTGTTGCCCAAGACCCGCAGGTTGTAGTCGAGGTTGCGCTGCAAGTTCGACCCGTAAAGCGGCTTCACGTCTTGGTCATAGTTGGCCAGACCAAATCCCGCCCAGCCGCCCTTGGACCACGGATAGCAGCACCACTGGTGCAGCCACGCCCCGTCGTAATACCCGCCGGAAATCTGGTCGCTGGCTAGCCTGGCCGCCAACTGGTCCAGTTGATTCAAGGTCGTCGTGCTTAACGGCAACCCGGTGGCCACGCCCTGCGCGGCGCCATACACCACACCGCCCTGCCGGTGGCAGGCGATGCAGCCCTGCGAGTTGGTGAAGTTCAACGCGTCCGTAACCGCGAACGACAGGCCATTGGTGGCTGCCGTGGTCACCTGGCTCGTCGTCTGGGCCGAGAGGCCGAGCGTGAGAGCGAGGAGCACAAACGCCATGGAGATCATGGCGAAGGCTTTACGGCGACTGCGGGGAACACACGTCAGGGGGGTGGGGGGAAGCGAACGGTGCATCAGGGTCTCCAAAGTTGTTTCGCAATCAGGACTGGGACGACGGCCGCAAGCACCGCCCGATTCCTTCAGGGAAGGAGGCAGGCGAGGTCCCGACGACGACGCTGGTGGACTCTACGGGAAACACCTTAGTGTGTCAATAAATTTCTTCTAGCGAGTCACTGGGTGAGTGGGCGCGGGGACAGCGGCACGTCGCGGCGCATCCTTTAATACTTCCAGCTCGTCATGTCGGCTCCGGCGGGCGCCGTGGCCTCGAAGTGCGCCACCATGCGCGGCAGGAAACGCTGCACCACGGTGCCGGAGCTGACGGCGAGCGACACGCCGGGGTCGCCGGTGTAGCAGTGCGGCATGCGCGGTCCGTAGTCGAAGTCGCCGCGGTAAGCCGGGGCGGTGGTGGTCGCGAGGAAGTCTTGCAGAAGATGCACGGCGTTGTTGAGGTAGTAGGTATCCATCTCTCCCACCTGGACGTGCAGCTTGTCCACCAGCTTCGGACCCAGCGTCCCCCAGTCGCGCTGCATGATGGCGCGCAGGTCGTAGTGCTGTTTCCAGTAGGCCGCCACGCGGTGGTCGATCACGCCGCTGCGCTCGTCCCAGATGGGCGCGGGATAGCCATCCGCGCCCACCGGGCTGAAGACCGCCTGCCAGATGCCGAACTGGTCGGTGGAACGTCCGTGGGTGCCGAGCACCAGCTCGCGGCGGATCTCGCGTTCCATGGTGGTCACCACGGTGCCGTCCGGCTTGCGCACCGCGGGTCGCGGGACGCGGGACCACGGTCCCTCCAGAAACATGGCGTTCGGGTCGTCATAAATATTAATGATCTGGTAGGCGCGGAAGTCGACCGGGTCGGGGCAGGAGCACCATGCCCCGTTGTAGAAGTCCGGGTAGAAGACCTGCGATGCCAGCGCCTCCCAGCCGCCGGTTGAGCCACCATAGACCGCCCGCGCCCAGCCCTGCCCGATACCGCGAAAGCTTTTCTCGATCGCGGGGATCAGCTCCTGCGTGATGGCGTCGCCGTACGGGCCGAGATTGGCCGAGTTCACCGCGTAGGAGTCGTCGTAGTACGGGTTGGCATGCTGGATGGAGAGAATCAGCACGTGCGGCAGGTGGCCGGAGGTCCAGTCCTGGTAGAAACGGTAGGCGGCAGCTTGGTGGTTGCGCTCCGGCTCCGGCGCCGACGCCTCGGGGGGTACCGTGCGAAACGGCAGTGGCGCCCCGAAGTCAGCCGGGAAGTGCCCTTGAAAGACGATCAACGGGAAGTGCGCCTGGGGGTGGGTGTCCCAGCCCTCCGGCAGAAGCACCTGCGCCCCGAGATACATGGGCCGGCCCCAGAAGCGCGTCAAAAGAGCGCTCTCAATGCGGACATGTTTCACGTAGGGCGTGTCCGCCGGCGCCACGATCGGCGGAATCTTCAGGTCGAGCTCCAGCGCCAGGTCGCTGCCCTGTTGCGGATCGAGGTGCACTTTTTTGGGCGCGCTGTAAAGGTTGCCGGGCTTGCGGTTCCACTGCTGTCCCTCGCCTTCATCCATGGGCAACTGGACGGTGTGGCCGTCGGCGCGATGGAAGGTGGTGTAGCGGTTCAAGAGCGCCTGCACCGTGTAGTCTCCCGCCGGGACGTCGGCCAGGCTGTCGAGTGGATACCCGAGCGCCGCGGCATCGACCACCCGGCGCGTCCCCGGCGCCCAGCCCTCGACATCCACGCCAAACATCTGCTGGGTCGCCGGCTGGTCGCTGATCTCGAAGCGCGGTTCGGTCTTGCTGTCCTTCGAGATGAGCAGCAGCAGGCGCCCATCGAGCGGCGTGGCCGAACGCGCAGTCGGAAAGGAGATGGCGAAGCGCAGTCCGGGCCGCGGCGCCGCCATGGCGGTGACGGCAATCAGGGGGAGGAGGAGCGAGCGCACAAGGGCGGAAGGCGTCGGGAGCATCAGGGCGAGAATACGTCAACGAACGTCGGTCCCCAAGAGCTGAGCACGTACACCAGGGGTGCCGCCTCGCCCCGGCCGGCGAAAGGGACCGGGCCGGGTTGTTGGATTTTGGTTGTTGGATTTTTTTAAGCGTGCGGTTGGGCAAGCAGCGTCGATCAGGCGACGACCGACAACCTGCCCGCTGCGACCTCCGCCGATCCCCCGTGTCGTTGCACCAGATTCCACGCCGACAACCGACAATCGCTTACCTGTCCCCCGATGCTCGCTTCGCGTTATCCTGACCTCCCGAGCCGACACATGAACCACGACGAACTGTTGCTGGCCCACAAGAGCTTTCTCTTCCCCGCCATCTTTCACTATTTCGCGCAGCCCTTGATCCTGGACCACGCCAAGGACCAGTTCTGCTACGACGATGCCGGCAACCAGTACCTCGACTTTTTCGGAGGCATCGTTACCGTCTCGGTCGGGCATGGGAACGCCAAGGTCAATCAAGCCGTGGCGGCACAAGCGGAGAAGCTGACCCACGTCTCGTCCTGCTTTGTCACCGAGCCGATGGTGGCCCTCGCCCAGCAGCTGGCGCAGATCACGCCCGAGAGGAAACTGACCAAGACTTTTTTCACCAATAGCGGCACCGAGGCGGACGAGACCGCCATCCTCGCCGCCCGGCTCTACACCGGCGCGACCGAGGTCATTGCCCTGCGACATGGCTATCACGGCCGCAGCGCCGCGGCCATGGCGCTGACCGGCCATGGCAACTGGCGGCTGGGCCCGGTCACCCAGGTGGGCATCGTCCATGCGCACAACGCCTATTGCTATCGCTGCCCGTTTGGCCTCGAGTACCCCTCCTGCGGCGTGCGCTGCGCCACCGACATGGAAGAACTCATCAAGACGTCCACCTCCGGCAAGGTGGCCGCCTTCATCGCCGAACCCATCCAGGGCGTGGGCGGATTCATTACGCCGCCCAAGGAGTACTTCAAGATCACCACCGACATCGTGCGGCGCTTCGGGGGCGTGTTTATCAGCGATGAGGTGCAGACGGCGTGGGGACGCCTGGGAACGAGTTGGTTTGGCATCGAGAAATGGGATGTCGTACCCGACATCATCACTTCCGCCAAGGGCTTGGGCAACGGCTATCCCATCGGGGTGACCATCGCCAAGCCGGAGATTGCCGACGCGTTCAAAGGCATGACCATCTCGACGTTCGGCGGCAACCCCATCACCACCACGGCCGCCAAGGCGGTGCTGGACTTTATCGAGGAGAACAAGCTGCGGGAGAACACCCAGGTGGTGGGCGACTACCTGCGTGTTCAACTGGAAGCGCTCAAGGACCGGCAGCCTCTGATTGGCGATGTGCGCGGCATGGGGTTGCTGCAGGCGCTTGAACTGGTCCGCGACCGGAAGAGTAAGGAGCCGGCGCCCAAGGAGACCAATGCCCTGCTCGAGCGCTGCCGCGACAACCGCCTGTTGATCGGCAAGGGCGGCTTGTACGGCAACGTGCTCCGCATCTCGCCCCCCATGAACATCGCGAAAAGCGACGTCGACGAGTTCATTCGCCGGCTGGAGAAGAGCCTGTGCGAGGTGGCGCTCGCCTAAGTGAAGCGTCGTGTGAGGTCAATGACGCTCTCGCAACGGAGGACGTGCAAGGCGGGCTGGAGCGTCGCCTTTTGAGCTCGCGGACCCCTTGTTCTGGGATGAGTATCCCGCGACTTCAGCCTCCGTTCACAGCAGAGGCCATACCCGGTGCCCTCGCCGGACGCCAAAAAGCCGCAGGCGATGATGCGTTCTGCATCAGGCTGCGGCTCTTCCGGCGATCATCCGCGGATGATGTTCAGCGGCGCGCGTGGTGTCTAGGCCGGCCGTTTCTTCTGCTTCTCGATCTCCGCGCGCTCCTCGTGCGCCTTGCGCGCCATTTCGTCTTTCTTGTGTTGGATGTCCTCGACGGCTTCCTTGCCGACTTCCTTCGCCTTGCCCCAGGCATGCTGGGTTTTCCCGGCGACCTGGTTGGCAGCGCCCTTGACTTCCTGCTCGGTGTCGCCCGTCATCTCCCCGACCTTACGCTGGACTTTGCCGGCGAGGTCGCGGCCTTTGCCTTGCACTTCGTCTTTGTTCATTGCTCACTCCCAGGGGACAAGTTACGGTGCCGTCCCGTGAAATGAGATGCGCCACTCGCACGCGGGGGTGGGCTGAAATGCGAATGACCACGTAATTCGGGCGCCTGAGGATGCACGGGGGCGGCTATGAGTGGAATTGGGTTGTCAACGAGAGGCTGGGCGCGAGCATCAAAAGGGGGCCGACACACAAACGCCCGCTGCAACCGGAGTTGCAGCGGGCGTGGTGCCAATAATATCCCGGCGGCGACCTACTCTCCCACCAAGTTGCCCTGGCAGTACAATCGGCGCTGAGGGGCTTAACTTCCGTGTTCGGGATGGGAACGGGTGGGACCCCCTCGCTCGGGCCGCCGGAAACTGTGGCGTGCGGTGATAGGCACGCGCTGAATAACGTGGGCTGTCTGACCTGAAAGCAAGTGCTTTCCGCGCCGGAGTGAGGCGGGCAGGTTCGCCCGGAGCCTCACTGCGTCGGAGATCCCACGAGGCCGAAGCCGCGTGGGAAAGGGCGGCAGGGGGTAAGCCTGCCTTGAAAGCGACAATTTGAAAGCGCGCCCCGCTGGGGGGCTACCACGAATGAAATTGTGGTTAAGCCGAACGGCCGATTAGTACGGGTAAGCTGAAGCTGTTACCAGCCTTACACACCCCGCCTATCAAACAGGTGGTCTACCTGTGGCCTTCTGAACCCTGAGGGTTTGGGAGATCTAATCTTGGGGCGGGTTTCACGCTTATATGCATTCAGCGTTTATCCCAACCGAACTTCGCTACCCAGCCGTGCCGCGGGCGCGACAACTGGAACACAAGAGGTTCGTCCATCCCGGTCCTCTCGTACTAAGGACAGGCCCCCTCAAATCTCCTCCGCCCACATCAGATAGGGACCGAACTGTCTCACGACGTTCTGAACCCAGCTCACGTACCGCTTTAATGGGCGAACAGCCCAACCCTTGGAACCTTCTACAGCTCCAGGATGCGATGAGCCGACATCGAGGTGCCAAACCGGAGCGTCGATATGAACTCTTGGCTCCGATCAGCCTGTTATCCCCGGCGTACCTTTTATCCGTTGAGCGATGGCCCTTCCATGCAGAACCACCGGATCACTAACGCCTACTTTCGTACCTGCTCGACTTGTAGGTCTCGCAGTCAACTTGGCTTATGCGTTTACACTCGATGGCTGATTTCCAAACAGCCTGAGCCAAGCTTCGCGCGCCTCCGTTACAATTTAGGAGGCGACCGCCCCAGTCAAACTGCCCGCCTAACAGGGTCCCTCTCCCGGATGACGGGAGGAGGTTAGAATCACAGAACGATCAGGGTAGTATCTCACCGTTGGCTCCCTCCAGGCCGAAACCCAGAGTTCAAAGCCTCCTACCTATCCTGCGCAGATCGTCCCATAATTCACTGTTAAGGTACAGTAAAGGTGCACGGGGTCTTTCCGTCTAGATGCGGGCAACCGGCATCTTCACCGGCACTACAAATTCGCCGAGTCACTCGTTAAGACAGTCATCAGATCGTTACGCCATTCGTGCAGGTCGGAACTTACCCGACAAGGAATTTCGCTACCTTAGGACCGTTATAGTTACGGCCGCCGTTCACTGGGGCTTCAGTTCGAAGCTTCTGCCGCCGAAGCGGCATGACCTCTCTCTTTAACCTTCCAGCACCGGGCAGGCGTCAGCCCCTATACGTCGTATTCGACTTTGCAGAGACCTGTGTTTTTGTTAAACAGTCGCCTGATGCGCTTCACTGCGGCCCCCTCGGGCTTTCACCCTAGCGGGGCGCTCCTTCTCCCGAAGTTACGGAGCTAATTTGCCGAGTTCCTGAACGAGTGTTCTCTCGAGCGCCTGTGGATATTCTCCTCGTCTACCTGTGTCGGTTTGGGGTACGGTTCCCGGAAGTTCTCCTTAGAGGCTTTTCTTGGCAGCGTGGAATTGCGGACTTTGTGGCCGTGCGGCCTCGTCCATGTCCTCACCGTTGAATGCTTGACCGGATTTGCCTGGTCAGGCCGGCTTACGACATGCAAACACCCTGCGGTGTCCCCGCTATCCTTCTGCGTCCCCCCATCGTGATAACGAACTTCTGAGAGTCCAGGAATATTAACCTGGTGTCCATCGACTACGCCTTTCGGCCTCGCCTTAGGGACCGACTAACCCTGAGCGGATTAACCTTGCTCAGGAAACCTTAGACTTTCGGCGACCATGGTTCTCACATGGTTTATCGCTACTTATGCCGGCAGGGTCTCTTCCCAACCGCAGTAACCGTCCTTTCGGTCGGTCTTCAAGGTTGAGAATGCTCTCCTACCATTCGTCTTGCGACGAATCCGCTGCTTCGGTGATCAGCTTTAGCCCCGTTAAATTGTCGGCACCGGACCTCTTGACCAGTGAGCTGTTACGCTTTCTTTAAAGGATGGCTGCTTCTAAGCCAACCTCCTGGCTGTCAGGGAGTTCCGACTTCCTTTCCCACTTAGCTGATGCTTGGGGACCTTAGCAGGCGATCTGGGCTGTTTCCCTCTCGACAACGAAGCTTAGCCCCCGCTGTCTGACTCCCGCGCATGT